>Ga0307929_1000034_pt1 | contig 131484 bp, 83 predicted proteins | sample AceLakmetage1330_FD_203160 | JGI IMG/M metagenome (GOLD analysis project Ga0307929, IMG submission 203160) | Saline water microbial communities from Ace Lake, Antarctica - #1330 | ecosystem: Environmental > Aquatic > Non-marine Saline and Alkaline > Saline | place: Antarctica: Ace Lake...
TATATAAATGAATCCATGGGCACTACAAATGGAATAAATTGCTCCCATCAACGACTTACGACGAATATCGACCCCTTTTGGGCACTTTTTGGCCGATTTTACAACATGCCTGCGAAACTCGGGCTAGTCTCCGTGAGCCGTGGGACTAATCTGCTGCTCGATGTTGGACCAGACAAACATGGGTTGATACCCAGCAACTTTGTTGACGCACTGACTCGCCTGCGCACAAATATTGAAGCTTTTGCTTGTGAAGAATCGCCTGCCTAGAAGTCCAGCATTGGTAAACAGAGCCGAACAAGCGAGATGCACGCGACGGCTTACAGCCGCACGCGATCCGCAACGTTATACTAGAAAAAAACTAAAATAGAAAGCCAAGGGAATTGTTGAGTTGAAGATTGTAATAAGATGAGTCATTTATATAAAGATTTGATTATTAGATTTCATCAAAAAAGAATGCTGTTATGAAGAAAGAAAGTAAAAGGAACTCACAAGATAGAGCTGTCTGCGCAATTTGGCAGCAACCGAGAATGGTGGTTGCGTTGGCTGCATTGATGTTTGGACTCTCGGTTTCGGCTTACGGACAAAAAGCTGCAGGAGACGGCATGGGATTTGCCGGAGCCTATGCTCCCAGCAAACACTGGAAGCCACCCACCGATCAGCTCGCTTTAAAAAAGCTCAATCAGTTTCAGGATCTCAAGTTTGGGTTTTTCATTCACTGGGGGCCGCAAACCCAGTGGGGAGTGGGTCATTCTTGGATGCTTTGTGGCGAATCCTGGTGCGCCCAACCTGCTGCTTATGAAGAGAAGGACTATCCAACCTTCAGAAAAGCCTACAGGGACCTGTATAAAACCTTCAACCCCGTGAAGTTCAATCCTCAGGGTTTTGCCAATCTTGCCGAAGCTGCAGGAACGAAATATCTGGTATTTGTCACCAAGCACCATGACGGATTTTGTAACTGGGATACGAAGACGACGGATTACAAGATCACATCTAAGGAATGCGCCTATAGCACCAACCCGAATGCCGATATCACAAAGCAACTCTTTGATGCCTTTCGCAAAAAGGACTTTTGGATAGGCGCTTACTTTTCCAAAGCTGATTGGGATGTGCCTTACTACTGGTCTCCGAAATTTCCTGTAGCCCAAACAAGAAACCCGAACTACAGCCCCAGGAAGCACCCGATAGTCTGGAATAAATTCAAGGATTTCACCTGGGCGCAGATCAGAGAATTGATGACTGATTACGGCCCGATCGACATCCTCTGGCTCGACGGTGGCCAGGTCAAACCCCCTAGGCAGAATATTGACATGCCAGGCATCGCCCGCATGGCGCGCAAACTGCAGCCGGGCCTACTCATGGTTGATCGCACCGTCGGCCGTGGTAACGAAGACTTTCTCACTCCAGAAGGAAAGCATCACATGCCAACGGGTTATAGGCCTTACGTTTGGGAAGCCTGCATAACGTTGGGGGGTGGATGGTGCTGGAACAAGGGTAGTTCCTACCTCAGCTCAGGAGAAGTTATCCGCTATCTGGTGAAAGCCGTGGCGCGCAATGGCAACCTACTGCTTGATGTTGGCCCCGATGCTCAGGGCGTATTTGATCAAGAGCCCGTCACCACGCTGAAGGAGGTCGGTAACTGGCTCAAAGTCAACGGCGAAGCCATTTATGTAACGCGGCCGATCGCGCCCTACGAGCTTGGTAATGTATTCTTCACCCGCAAGCCGGACGGCACCGTTTACGCCATCGCCCTCAACGAAAAAGATGGCGACCCCATACCCGCCAGCGTGACCCTGCCAGCCAGCCTGACTAAGGGCGCGAAGGCGATCACCCTAGTGGGCGGCGATGGTAATGCGTTGAAATTCAAGGCCGAAGAAAATGGTACGACCGAAGTTACCATGCCCATTGGCGTCAAGCTTCTGGGCACGAACGCTTGGACGCTAAAAATTTCCAAGTGACAAAACCCTTAGAGGAGCATCAGAAATGACACTAGCACTGAGAGCAGGCCTGATCATTGTCGGCTTGACGATGTCCTCAATCGCGGAATTAGCCGCCAATCCATGGCCCGCAGAAACGAACACCGCTGCCGTAAAGCTCACCTCGGTAGATTCCGAGTTCAACGATAATAATATGAGCGGAGCTTTCTGGAACCCTAAGATGCGTACTCTCTGGCTCGCAAACAACTATGGCCGCTTCTTTGCGCTAGTCGAGGACGACACAGGCAGTTTCCAAGTGGCCACCAACAGAAACGGAACCAAGGCAAAGTGGCGTCCTGGCGGAGATCTGGAGGGTATTTGTCAGGCGGATTTCACTCAGGCCATTGTTTATCTGCTGAACGAAAATGGCTGGATACACGAATACGATGTCTCGAACTACGGCGTGGTGGCACAGAACAGGTGCTGGGACATTCGCGCACAGTGCCCGGAAGTGGGTGGCACCGGACCCGAGGGCATCACGTTTGTACCCGACAAGTGGCTTCGCCGCCAGGGGTTCCGGGCCGCGAACGGCGCTCTTTACACCAGCACCAACGGCATGAGCGGGTTGATGTTCGTCGGGCATCAGTCTGGCGGCTATGTTCATGTCTTTGATTTGAACCGTACGAATGACAGCTACGGATATGTGGGCCGGTACAAAACCGGACAGAAGGAAACAGCCAGTCTCGAATTTGATCGGTCAACGGGGAAACTGTACATATGGCACAACACTGGCGCCAACTATCTGGAAGTGACTAGACTCAATTCGTATGTTGACGGAAGCGACAGGCGGCTGCGCCAAATCATCGAGTATACAGGGCCTCGCAAGGGCAACCTTGAAGGATTTGCTCTTACCCCGACCTCGGAACCAAACAACTGGTGTTTCATCACAGACGACAATAACTCAAACGGTGAAGCGATCACATGGTATCGACAGTTCAAACCCATGGAGATTCAAACGTTGAACAGATAACAAAGGTAAAGACAACCAATGACACAACATGAAAATATCGCTTATACTTCTAAAACAAGCACTGAAAGCATGCCATACACTTCCCGATCACCAGACGAAGCGAAGATCTGGCAAAGAGACGTACGGCTAAGGCTATTCAATCTTCTCAAGATGACCGACTTGGTCACGGGAGACACGCCATTTCCATTTTTTGCAAAAACGCTTTCCACCAAAAAGGAAGAAGGATATGTAGTTCACGAGATCGAAATCAACGCCACTCCGGGCCGACGTATGAACATAGTGCTGACTGTACCGGCGGATCGCAATGGGCCTTTCCCCGCTATCGTTCTGGTTTCCGGCCATGGTGGGTCACGCCATACCTCTTATGAGGCCGACAACGGGTATCACCGCATCGGCCATATTCTTGCGAAAAAGGGCTATGTCACAGCGTCCACAGAGGTCGGCCAGCACGAGGTCTATGAAAAGGACCGCACTTTGGTAGGCGAGCGTCTCTGGTCCCTGATGCGCTGCGTCGATTTTCTGGCGGCGCAAAAAGAGGTGGATGCCAGGCGTATCGGCAGCGCCGGAATATCTCTTGGAGGGGAGATGGTGATGTGGCTCGGTGCAATGGACCAGCGGGTGCGAGCTAATATCGTTTCAGGTTTCCTGACCAAGATGGATCAGATGGAAGAGAATCACTGCATGTGCTGGAAGTTCTCAGGATTGAGGGAACTAGTTGAGTTCACAGATATTTACTCACTGATCGCGCCCAGAGCTTTGCTTTGTCAAAATGGTCTTGATGAACATCTTTCACAGTTCCCCCCTTCCCTTGCGCTCGAGGCTATACAGGATATTGGGACAATTTATGCCGATTTCGAGAAACAGCAGAACGTGACACTCATCGCGCACAAAGGAGGTCACGAGTTTCATGTGCCTAGCGTGATAGGGTTCTTCGAGCAGTACCTGAATGATCGTAACAACGTGGCCCAACCCTAAGTTCAAGCAGACGCGGACAAGCGGGATGGCAAGACATGCTGCAGGACCCAACGCAGAACTTCCATGGGAACAAGATGCCAGAGAAGAATTGCCGCGCAGCGGCTTAGTTCAACAATCGGATGGAGCAGTTACTCAGGAATCCGAGCCGAGCGCGACTCCCCGAGAAGCTCATCCGTGAACGTTGGGTCCCGGAGAAATCATGACAAAAACGATAATTGCGAGCCTCGGAATCTGTTTCTTAAGCATATGGGGTGGAGGCAAAGCCCACGCGGACAATGACGGAAAGGATTGGATGACGATGACTTCTGTAGACGACGTTTGCAACAAGTATCCCAAGAGGATGCAAGAATTGCTTGGGGCACTCAATCTCGACGCCCCGGGTCTTGAGAATGTAAAACAGGCCTTTCATAAGAGCGCACTATCTGAGGCATGTGAAGCACTTCTGAAGTATTACCAAAACAGCAAATCAGGAGCTGGGCTACGGCAAGAGGCGGTCGCTCCCGGAAAAGCGCAAGACCAGGCGGCTGACGCTGCGTGTGAAGACCGGCTTACATTTTACGAACAGACCTCGCTCGTACCCCGTCGCGCTGATGGACGGCTTCAATGGGACCATAAGGGCCCGTCCAATGACATGGAATGGGCCTGGGCGCTGAATCGCCATTTTTACCTGGGAAAGCTCCTGGCCGCTTACCAGCGTACCGGCAATCCCAGGTACGTTGAAAAGATAGACACAGATCTGCGAGATTGGATCATCAGCAGTCTGCCCTATCCCAAGAAGAAAAGCAGTTCGGCAATGTGGCGCGGGCTGGAAGCCAGCTTTCGTGTCAAGATTTGGGCCAAGGTCTTCTACGGACTTCAGGAGCATGAGAAGTTCAGTAACGCCACGCGTTTGCTGCTATTAAGCAGTCTGCCCGAACACGCACACTACCTGCGCCACTTTCATGGTCGCGGTAATTGGGCAACCATGGAGCTGTCGGCTTTGGCCATGGTCGCTGTGGCATGGCCAGAATTCAAAGACGCTTCGGTCTGGCTTGAGTACGCCAAGTTACACTTGGGCCGCGAGTTGAAGAGCCAGGTCTATCCCGATGGGGTGCAGACGGAACTGACATCCCACTATCATAGGGTTGCGCTCTCCAATTTTGAGCAGTTCGCAAAAATCTACCGAGAAGCAAAGAAACCGTTGCCTAAGGAGTTTGAGGAATGCTTGCAGCGTATGTGGAACTACCTAGCTGCAACTATACGACCCGACGGCTTTGGACTTCTCAACAATGACTCAGACCGAGATTTCAATCGAACCCGGGTAATAAGCGCAGCCACCACCTACGGCCGGGACGACTGGCGCTTCATCGCCAGCAACGGACGAGAGGGACAGTTGCCCAAAGGAAAACCATCCGTCCTCTTTCCCTGGGCAGGACATCTGATCATGCGCAGCGGCTACGACGCTGAGGCGCAGTGGGCTTTCTTTGATATCGGTCCCTGGGGTTCCGGACACCAGCACAATGACAAGCTTCACATATCCGTATCAGCCTACGGTCGGGATTTGCTTGTGGATAGCGGGCGGTTCGCCTACCAGGGCGCATTGGCCAACAGGTTCAGAAACGCCTACGCGTTGCACTCCGCCGGTCACAACGTAATTCTTGTCGATGACCATGGACAGAAGCCAGGGCCAAGGTCGGCGGAGAGCCCACTCGCTAAGGAAAGTTGGAGAATTGAAAAGGACTTTGACTATGCGCGTGGTTCATTCGACCAATTCAGCAACATTGACGGGAACGTGAAGCACACACGGGCTGTATTTTACGTACGGGGTGCATTCTGGATCGTTCTCGATCGCATTGAGACCGATCGCCCTCGGAAGCTACAGGCTCTTTGGCACTGGCATCCCCATTGCACGGTTGTGGTACGTGATGGACGAGTTCTCTCAACAGACCCAGACAAAGGGAACTTGGGAATTATACCCATTGGGGACATTGCGTGGAACGTCAACGTGGTGAAAGGACAGGACAAACCCCGTCTCCAAGGCTGGTACAGCGAGAAGTACAACCAAGCCGAACCAAGTCCCTCTGCGGTTTTCTCAGCTAAGATCGACGGCAGCACCACTTTTGCATGGCTTCTATTTCCGGCAACAGATCAGGTTCCTCACATTGGCACATCAATCATATCTCAAGACAATGACCATATGACCGTTCGTGTTGTTGACGGACAAAAGAACCGATTCGATATTGTCGTGCCACTGACAAGTGAACGGGAAGCAGTCATCAAGTATTCTGGAACAAGGTGAGTTAACAGAATTCTCAAGCTTATCGGCAACAGACCGTCGAAAGCTCAAGATAAACGTCATAGGGTCTGGGCAAGGGACAGCATATGAAAAAGACGCAAATCACACTCCATACAAGATTCAGAATTGCTCCGGTTGATCCGCGCATCTTTGGGGGCTTTCTTGAGCACATGGGTCGTGCCGTTTACGAGGGGGTCTATGATCCCGACAGTTCGCACGCTGATGCCGATGGATACAGGGCGGATGTCCTCGGCGCTCTGCAACTGCTTGACATGACGGCGATGCGCTATCCAGGCGGCAACTTCGCATCAGGTTACCACTGGAAGGACGGTATCGGTCCTCGTAACCAACGTCCAACTGTGCGGGAACTGGCGTGGCAAAGCATTGAGACAAATCAGTTCGGAACGGACGAATACATCCATTTGTGCCGAAAGATGGGCTGGACGCCCATGCTGACCGTTAACCTTGGCACCGGAACCCCAGAAGAAGCCCGCAACTGGGTGGAGTACTGCAATAGCGCCGCCGGCACACGGTACGCAAACATGCGCGTGTTCAACGGCAACGCAAAACCGCATGGGGTGAAACTCTGGTGCCTTGGAAATGAGATGGACGGCCCTTGGCAGCTCGGGCATGTTCCCGCCGACCAGTACGCAATTCGCGCGCAGCAGGCCGCAAAGATGATGAATGATACCGACTCCACCCTTGAGTTAGTCGCTTGTGGATCATGCGGCATCGGAATGGAAAGCTACATGGACTGGGACAGACAAGTGCTGGAACATCTTGGTGATCTCGCTGACTATATCAGCCTGCATAGGTATGTCGGCAATCCTAACGACGACACATCGGACTATCTTGCCGTTACAGCATCAATAGACCGACAGATCGAAGAAATGGATGCAGCGTGCCGATTCGTCCAGGCCCAACGCCGAAGTAAGAAGCGCGCATACCTTTGCTTTGACGAATGGAACATATGGTACAAGAACCACGAATCAGACGGTCACGGCAAGGTAGCTCCTCATCTTATCGAAGAAGTCTACAACCTCGAAGATGCGCTAGTTGTTGCCGGATTCCTGCACAGCTTTGTTCGCCATGCGGATGTGGTCAAAATAGCCAATCTTGCCCAGATTGTTAATGTAATTGCTCCGATTCTTACCAATAAAGACAACATGCTGATACAAAGCATTTTTTATCCGTTCGAAATGTTCTCAAAACGACGCAAGGGCGTTGCCCTTCAACTTTCGGTGGATGGCCCAAGTTACGAAGGCAGCACAAATGGCTGCGTTCACTACGTCGATGCGAGTGCCATACTGGACGAGAGCAAGCTCCATGTGTTTCTCACCAATCGTAGCATTGATGAATTGGCTGATGTATGCGTGAGCCTCGCCGACGCTTCGATTGTCTCCTGTCAAAACGCGGAGGTGCTTTACGGACCAGACGCCAAGGCGGCGAATACCCTCGAAAATCGCACAGTTGTCAGAGCAGAAAGCTTTGACTCTATCGATGTTCGTAACGGTGAAGCACACTGCCATCTACCGGCGTTGTGCTTTGCTGCAATGACGTTTAAACTGGGGTAAGACAATACCCAAGAAGATCCACCTGACAAGAATTCTTCCGTCCCTTTCGTTGTTAGCCTTCAATAGTAGCTCACCACTTTAGAGCCTCAAATAAGTAATAGCCTTTACATGTCTATCACGTCTCGACAATCGACAACCAATGATTGACGTAAAGCAGAGCTTGTGATCGTATTTTGTGCATGGCAAAATATTGTTGAGTGTCGAGATGTGACTCCCCTTTTTTGTCTAATACATATGTTCGGCAGCAAGAAATCAGATTCATGGCACAGAAGAATACATATGACGTGATAGTGTGCGGAGGAGGACCGGCCGGCATTGCCGCATCCATTGTTGCAGGCCACCTCGGCGCTCGCGTGCTTCTCCTCGAACGGTACGGTCGCCTTGGAGGCATGGCGACGTCTGGACTCGTGCAACCCATCATGGGGTCGGTGGAGTCTACATTCGTTTCGTCCCTACTCGCCAAGTTGGGAGGAAGACATGTCGACTTCGAACGCTTTGACATACTGGCGGCGCAGCAGGTGATCGAATCAGGTGCAGAGATTCTCCTGCACAGCATCGTGACCGCTACGCGCATGAATGGTCAACAGGTAATCGGCGTATCCTGCGCGACCAAGAAAGGACCAGTTGAATTCCTTGGCAAGGTCTTTGTTGACGCCACCGGAGACGGTGACGTCGGTTTCATGGCCGGCGCGGAATTCGAGCAGGGACGTCCCGGTGACGGCCTGATGCAGCCGGCTACCATCATGTTTCGTGTCTCCGGCGTGGACGAAAGTCGCGCCCTCCACTGCGGCTCCGAAGAGCAGGCCATGACCCTTCTCGTAGGCGGCAAGACGTGGCAAACAATTGCTCTTGAGGCACAAGACGCCGGGGTGTTGCCGGAGACGATTGGCGTGGTCCGCGCCTATGCCACGCATCGTATCGCGTCATGGCAATAGCCATGGCGACAGGCGCGGCCGCAGGGGCGGCTGCCGTCTTGGCTCAGATGGAAGGAGTGCAACCACGAATGCTCGATGCACGAAAGGTCCAAAATGCCCTTGCCGAACAAATGCATGCAGAAGCGACTTCGGAATCTGCGCAAAGCGCGGCTTCCGAAGCGTCTGATGCATAGCGTTCTGTGAAGGCGGATATGACGTCTTGACGTTGTAGCGCTGTGACGTTATCATGGTTTGAACAATGGAGGTGGAACATGAGCACGCTGACCAAACGAGCAACAGTCTATCTTGACCCGGTACTACACAAGGCGCTACGCCTTCAGTCAGTGGAGACGTCGCGCTCCGTTTCGGCGCTCGTCAATGATGCCGTGCGAGACGAACTGGCGGAAGATGCCAGCGACCTCGCGGCGTTTGAGGAGCGGAAGAACGAGCCGACGGTCGAGTTCGATGCCTTTGTGAAGGGACTAAAGCTCGATGGCATCATATAAGCTTATCGTAAAGCAATCGGTCTCGAAAGATCTTAAGAAGATCCCGAAGAAGGACGTAAAGCGAATTCTCACGGCCATCAAGGCTCTTGCAAGAGTTCCCTGGCCACCACAGTCAAAGAAGCTCTCCGGCCAAGAACGATATCGCCTGCGACAGGGAAGTTATCGCATTCTCTACACCATTGAGGATGACAAACTTATCATCTGTGTCGTCAAAGTCGGTAACCGACGAGACGTGTACAAATAATGAGAATCAAAGCGCTAGAGGTTCACACATCGGCACATATATGAAGGAGAAATGAACAATGAGCGGATTCAACGGTCTCGGCCTTAATCTGGGGAACTTGTCGCGACTTTCAGATGCGCAGACGAGGTCGATCAGCGCTGAGAATGTTACAGGCGAAAAGGGCAAAGGCGCCATGGCCAGCGAGGGTACAGGTGCGGCATGCGCCAGAGATATGGGCAAAGGGTGGAAAGTCAGTCCCTCAATCAATATTGAACCTGGCGAAACCGCTGTTCTTGCAGAGATAGAAGGCAGTGGCGCGATTCAGAGCATGTGGCTGACCGGCTACACCGGCCGAGATTTTATTCTTAGGATCTATTGGGACAACCAGGAGCATCCGTCTGTCGAAGTACCACTGCCAGATTTCTTTGCGTTGCCTTGGGGCGCAACATATATGGATGATGGCAAAGAGAAATCTGTGGCCGTGAACTCTCAACCCGTGGTAGTCGCACCGAAGAGTGGGCTTAATTGCTTTTGGGAAATGCCGTTTCGCAAGCATTGCAGAATCACGCTACAGAACATCCATCCGAATAGTGCACAGGTCTGCTATTATCAGATCAACTACGTCTTCACAGACGTAACAGAGGACTGCGCGTATTTCCATGCACAGTACCGCCGCACGAATCCTTTACCATACAAGCAGGCGTACACCATCGTGAACAACGTCACCGGCACGGGTCATTACGTCGGGACATCAATGGGCTGGGGTATCAACAACAATGGCTGGTGGGGCGAGGGCGAAATCAAGTTCTACCTCGATGGAGATACTGAATTCCCGACCATTTGTGGTACAGGAACTGAAGACTATTTCGGCGGATCATACAACTGGGACGTCGCCGGCGAGTACCAGATCTACAGCACTCCTTTCCTTGGAATGCACCAGGTCATAAGACCGGACGGTCTCTACAATGCACAACATCGACAATCCATGTATCGCTGGCATATCATGGATCCGATTCGCTTTCAGAAGGAACTGAGCGTTACGATTCAAGCCTTGGGCTGGCGCAGTGAGGGACGATACTATCCTGGACAGCATGACATTTGCTCTGTCGCCTACTGGTATCAGACCTTGCCCTCTGCCCCCTTTCCGCAGCTACCTGATCGTGATGGATTAGAAATCGTATAGAGAATTTTCGAACCAAGCACTGAAGGCGACGGTCCAAAACCCGCGCCTTAGCGCAGACGTTGTGCAAGCAATATGGAGATAATGGAATGACAAAGATCATGTTGATAGGAGATTCAATCCGATTGGGCTATCAAGCCAAGGTCGCCGCCTTGCTTGCGGACGAGGCCACATTGACAGGGCCAGATGACAATTGCCGCTTCTCCGCCTATACACTCTTCAATCTTTCGGCATGGGTGCCCGATGATGACTTCGACGTCATTCAATGGAACAATGGGCAGTGGGACACTTGTCATATGCCTGACGGCAGGATCCATACCCCTTTGGCAAACTATCTGGAAATTCAGGAACGCATTGCCACCATCCTCCTGAAGAAGACAAAGCGGCTGGTTTTCGCAACCACCACACCCGTCTGGCCTGAGCAATTCAAAAGTTCATCTATTCACCCACGACGCAACGACGACATCAGCGAGTACAACCAAGCAGCAGTCGATCTGGTTAGTGTCCTCGGCATCGAGATTAACGACTTGCATTCACCCATTGCCAAGGATGTGAAGCGATACATATCGGAAGATATGGTCCACCTTACTGAAGCAGGATGCGATCTGTGCGCCAGACGCATCGCTGCAAGAATTCAAAACCGAGGCGACTGAAGGCACTTTCACCCTGAAATCTGCCTTGATAGCGCTGAAGCCTACATCTTTGGCATTAGTAATGCGATCAACTGCTGGATTCACAACATCGAATCGGATTTCTGACTGCGGGCCCATGTATCAACTAACACAAGCCGGTCTATGTGAACCTTTTCGAGGGTTTTGCGAAAAAGAAAATGATAGAATATGAAATACAACAAATAGAAAGCGCAAGACCGTTGATAGTAAGCATATTCATTGTTATGTTTTCCTCGAAAGCACATACCTTCCAGTCAGTGAAAGCCCCCCCCCATGACAAGCACATACCTTCCAACCAGTGAAATGACAAAACCCGTGACATACGTGAATGGTTCGCTAGATAACGGGATAATTTCAGTTCTATTTGATTATAAAAGGGGCATCTTCTCTATCCATGACACACGCACGAAGGAAATTTTGCTCTCAAATGCACAGTTTGGGTTGCCTTCAGGGGAGATGGCGCAAGACATCAAGCTGCTAAAAGCAGAAGATGTGCAGAACAATCTGGGCACCGGTAAACGTCTAGTTCTTGAAGTGTATGACTGGAATCTACTTCGCTATGGTTCGTTTCAGGCTAGCGGCGCGTCTCCCGCACAACACCTGTTTACCTATACCCTTTATGAAAACAATCCCGCCTTGGTATTCGGTTTCGGATTAAAAACCCCTGATTATCTCAAGATGCGGTTAATGAAGAGTCAGCCACTGGCAAGGGGGGAACTCTTTGGTGGGCGTGAGATGACAGACCCTCTTACGCTCAACGGCGCAGCAGGAGGGGAGCCAACCCTTGTGAAACCGGGGCTTTCGCGTATCTCTGCCAATAGTTTGATGCTAACAGCTTTAATCGATAAGCATCGCTGCACCGTTGTCTGGGGTGGCCTGGTCCAAAGCGAGTTTGCTAAGATCGCCGCCCTTCGGGACGGCTCGCTCTCATTTTTTGCTGAGGATCCTGTGGGTAGACTGGTGGATGAAGACCAAACTTATTTGTCAGCAGACACTTTTTATCTGGACGTCTACACCCACGAACCCTTCGATGCGTTGGAGCGTTATGGATTGGCCATGCAGCAGGCAAACAAAGCGAGCCCTAACGTTTACGACTTTCCCGTGCTCTGCGGGTGGAGTGTCGGTAGCGTGAGTAAACTTCCCAATGTTAACACCTCACCCAAACTGGTGGAACAACTCGAGCACGCCAACCAGTGCGGACTGACCCGGCACACAAAGGTTGCGCTCCGCCTTGAACCGGACAAGTATCATTTCGACACCGAGCAGGGATGGTGGGACGACGCCCACATGCGTAAATTCGGGCACCTGCGTCCACCATACGAATCCATTGCCAAATGGAGCGAGGCCATGGTCAACAGCAACGGGATCCCCTATATCTACATGCAGTTGGGTATGCCTTCCGACGACTTTGTTCGGAAATACCCACAATACATGCTCTTCAACGACGGCTCCGAAGTTGACAAGATTAAACCAAACATGAAAAAAGGGCAAAAACATCCACATCATCAGCCGTATGTAACCTACGACTACACGGACAAGGAATTCTCACAGCACTTCATCAAGGCCTGGACGAAGCTCCGTCAAGACGGGGTCCGTGGGGTCAAGGTCGATTATCCCGCCACTGCTTGGCGTCCGGAAGGAGGCTTTGACGACCGCTACGCTACCTGCAATGCCGCCTACCGTCGCGCCTTTCGGCTGCTACGCGAAGCAATGGGAAAAGACGGTCTTATTGATGAACGAAACATCGGAGAGTCCGGGCGCCCCTGCTTGGATATGACCGCGGGGCTGGTTGACACACAGCGAACATGGACCGACTCCAACAAGTTCGTGCCGGAAATGATCTCGCGAAGCGGCCTGCGCTGGTATAAGAACCGGACGGTGTTCAACTATTACTCCGACACCAAGGCCGTGCACGGTCTGAGCGAGGGCGTACTGCAGTCGATGATCACGATGAACTTCCTGACCAGTGGTCGCCTTGATCTATCCACATCCTTCTCCTTCTTTACCCCTGAAATTACCCGGATCGTATCCCGCAGCTACCCTCACTATCGGGAATTGAAGACGGCGCGTCCACTCGATGCCTTCATCGGCGTGCTCAATCCACAGGTCTATGATCTGGAGCTTACGCCCAATTGGCATCAGATTGCCCTCTACAACACAGGAAAAACGAAGGCACTGGTTGCCACTGCAATCAGCGGAGATCGGGTTGCCAACGCTGTTGGGCTGGATCCGGCAGACGAGTACCACGCCTATGAATTTTGGTCGGACACCTACCTTGGGCGGTACCGCGGCACTGACAGCATTGAACAAGAACTGGAACCCAACTGTTGTTCTATGATTTCATTACGCAAGGCACAGCCTCACCCCCAGGTGATTAGCACCGACCGCCACCTCCTCCAAGGCTGGGTTGATATGTCGAACATCCATTGTGATGCCGGAAAGGGAACGTTGAGTGGTACGGCTCATCTAATTGGTGGAGAACCGTTCAAGATCGTTATCGCCAACAACGGGCCCAAGATCCTTAAGGCAAATGCAGAAGGCTGTAAATATCAACTTAGGCCTCATTCCGTTGCCGGGCTAAGCTGCTTGACACTCTCCTCCGCCACCAACACGAATGGGAAGTGGATGATAGAATACGAATAATGCAGAACTATTTCTTAACGCCTTCGCGCCAAGAAAAGTCTAATTAACAACGTTCGACATGGTTATGTGGCATGGAACATTGCCAAGGAGTAATATGAAGCGACCAAACATCGTTTTTGTCTTTGCAGATGAATGGCGTGCGCAGGCCACTGGCTACACAGGCGACCCCAACTGTGATACACCGGTCCTCGACAAACTCGCCGCCGAGAGTATCAACTTTACCACCGCCATTTCCGGATGCTCTGTCTGCTGTCCTTACCGGGCCAGCCTGCTCACTGGCCAATACCCCCTGAGCCACGGTGTCGTCATCAACGACGTGGAACTCGATCCTAATGTATACTCCATCGCACGGGCATTCAGTGACGGAGGGTACAACACCGCCTACATCGGCAAATGGCATCTCTACGGAAGCCCTGACGGCAAATACGGTCGCCGCCGCGCTTACGTCCCGCGCGACTACCAGCTCGGTTTCGACTACTGGAAAGGCTTCGAGTGCTGCCACAATTACAACGAATCGCCCTACTTCTTCAACGACGATGCAACAGAGCATATGTGGGAAGGCTATGATGCGTTCCATCAGAGCTGTGATGCGGCCCAGTACATAAGCGATCATGCGAACGACGACAGCCCGTTCATGCTGATGCTCTCCTGGGGGCCGCCGCACTTTCCGTTGCACTCGGCGCCCGAGGAATACCGGCAGCGATACACGGATCGCGAGATAACGCTGCGCCCGAACGTGCCCGCTGAATACAGAGAACAAGCCACAACACAACTCAGGGGTTACTACTCTCACATCGCAGCGCTCGACGACGCCATCAAGATTGTGAGGGATGCCATACGTGACTCGGGGACCGAGGAAGACACAATTTTCATCTTCACCTCTGACCACGGTGACATGATGCAGAGCCAGGGGCTAGACACGAAGCTCTTCCCGTTTGACGAATCCATACGTGTTCCATTCCTATTGCACTACCCAAGACTTCAGAAGGGGGAAGCCTTCACGCTCGACGTGCCAATAGACGCACCTGACATCATGCCAACCTTGCTGGGACTGGTCGGTCTGCCAATTCCAAGCTCTGTCGGAGGCTCCGACTGGTCCCCATTTATTCGCGGCGAGAAGGAGTCGACGGGCGCGGAAGCGGGACTGCTGAACATTCCCATTGAGTTCGCTGAAATCGTCAGGAACAAGATGAAGGCCTATCGCGGCCTGCGCACCGCACGGTACACCTACGTCCGCGATTCCGCCGGGCCCTGGCTCCTATTCGACAACGAGGTTGATCCCTACCAGATGAGGAACCTCAACGGCCGTCCCGAAGCGCAGTCCCTGCAAGAGAGCCTGGAAAAACAGCTCCAGGCACGACTTGACGCCATGGGAGACGAGTTCCTCGACGGGGCTGCCTGCATGGAGAGATACGAGGTCGCCCACTATATGGAGACCCGTTCTCCGAAACAGCGCGATTGGGTGTTTCCGTGGGATGCGGCAGATCCAGCGCGTAGCTAATATCGCCGAACAAGAGTGTAACCTAGTAATAAGGGGAGGGGTAAGTGCAGGACGAAGTGTCCTCACGGCCACCCGCGCCTCTCTTTCACAGCCATAATCATTGTGACCATACCCACCCCACCCCATCACGCATCCGCGCGAAGCCCGGGCATAGCAGTAGCAATGGCGGCAATGACATCGGCATGCAAGTGCCCATTCGTAGCCACGACACCCTTGTTCTTGCGTAGCGTCCGGCCCTGCGTAAAATCAAGCGGTTCACCACGCGCATCGGTGACAACGCCACCAGCCTCTTCCACAATGATGACACCCGCGGCGTGATCCCAAATCTTTTCCTCATAGTCGCCGCGCGTTGGAAGCCGCATGTAGACCCCGGCATCGCCCCGCGCCACAACAGCATATTTGCATTGGCTGTCCAACCGAGCAGGCGCTACGGCAACACACAGCGATTTAACAACCTCCGCAGAGGCACCATGGGCAGTGTGCCCGGATTCAAAAGACTCACAGAACACGGCCATAGCCGGATCATCCTCCGCCGTAACGAGAATCTGACGACGCACACCCGTGGCAATATTCTGAAGAACAGCCCCCTCTCCCCGGGTTGCTGTCAGAATGACGCCCCGGGAGCCATCAGAACATAGTCCGTCAACAGGCAGATTGGGGCATCCCAAAATACCGAACACCACGTCCCCATCCTCGATCAGCGCAAGGGCTATGGCATATTGATCGCCCCGAATATATCCCTTGGTTCCGTCGATGGGATCAAGCGTCCAGAATCGCCCCGCACCCCCACCGCGATGCTGCCCGCCGTCGATGGCATCCAGCATCTCACTTTCTGTCATACCTGAATCCACACCCCGTACATATTCTAAAACCTTTTCTCGGAGTGGACGCGCATCATCCCCGCACAGCGCTGACGTATCTTCCTCTGCCACAATAGGATCCCCAGGAAAGGCCGCGTGGATCGCGCTAATAATAACAGCCTGTGCGCCAAAATCTGCCACCGTTACAGGCGAACGGTCTATCTTGGAAATCGTTTCCGCAGACATGAGAGACTCGCGTACGCTCTGACAGAGTTTGGCTGCACGCCCAACCGCCTCAACCGCAATATCACGTTCTTTTTCAAACATAGCATTTCTCCCTTTTCCTGAATCCAAAAACAGCAACGGCTTGCATAGCGCTTTCCACCTTTTAGCAATACCCGCCCTATGTTAGTCTTTGCGTCATGCTAACAAACCCCATACCACAAGCAAAGCATTCACAGATGGAACAGAAAATGGGAGTGAATAATCATGCTCGGTCGCAAACGAAGTAAAACGAAAGAAAGCATATGAGCAAAGTGACATACAAACCTCATCGACGACGCCCCGGATGCCTACTAATCCTGACATTTCTCCTCATCTTTGGTGCTGCCTTTCTCTGGTTGAGAACCACAGGCAGTCCCCTCCTTTCTTCGGGTCACTTTGCAAAGTCTACCGCAGAATACGGCGACGACGAATGCCCTGCCCTTGATGAGATCTGGTCATACGGCCAAGGCAGCAACAAAGTCGTTCGCATCCCCATTACCGGCATGATCATGCTGGGCGATAGCGGCTCCCTCTTTCATTCCGGAAGCTCTGCCGGAATGGCCTTGAACGCCATTCGACGGGCAACACTGGACAAAGACGTCCAAGCCATCATCCTCGACATCGACAGTGGCGGTGGTGGCATCACCGCCAGCGACATCATCTACAATGCGCTTCTGAACTTTAAAAAATCACGTTCCGAACGCCGCATCGTGGCGATATGCGGAGACATGGCCGCCTCCGGGGCCTACTACATTGCACTAGCTGCAGATCATATCATTGCGCATCCCACCACCATCACAGGCTCCATCGGCGTACTCATACAATCTGTCAATTTTCACGAACTGGCAATGAAACACGGAATCAAAGACGTCACCATCAAGTCGGGCGTCAACAAAGACATCCTCAATCCCCTCGGCGACTTTACGGAACAACAACAGGCCCTCATGCAGTCCGTCGTCGATTCGCTGTATGACCGTTTTGTCGAACTCGTCGTCAAACATCGCGATCTCCCCGAGACCGAGGTACGCACTCTGGCAGATGGCCGCATCTTTACGTCCGACGAGGCACTACGCCTTGGACTGATTGACGAAACCGGCTATTGGAACGACGCCATGATACGCACAGCGGAGCTGCTAGACGTCAACGACATCATTGTCTACCGTTACGAAACCGCCTTTTCTTTGAAAGCACTGCTAAAGGCGGCTACCTCCATCAAAACCCGCGCCTGGTTTGATCTCAATCGGGAGACGCGCTTGGAATACCGCTGGAAACTATAACGATCACCAGCATATGAAAACTTCAAAACAGACGATTTCTTACTCTCCCGCAGAAGAGAAAACGAACATCGTTTCGCATGCAATCGGCCTAGTATTAAGCATTACGGCACTCGCGCTGCTGGTAGTCCGGGCTACGCTATACGGAAACACCTGGCATGTGGTGAGTTTCAGCATTTTTGGATCCAGCCTGATTGTGCTATTCGCCGCATCCACAATCTACCACAGCACCAGCACCCCTGCGCTGAGAACCCGTCTGAGGATTCTCGATCACGCCTCCATCTACGCACTTATTGCCGGCACCTACACGCCATTTGCACTCGTCACGTTACGAGGGCCTCTCGGCTGGGTCATCTTCGGCATTGTCTGGGGGCTGGCCTTGACGGGCATCATTCTGAAACTATTCTTCACAGGACGATACAAGATCGTGTCAACGCTCATGTACGTATTCATGGGTTGGATCGGCATCATTGCCGCAAAACCCCTCGTGCATAATCTGCCTGAAGAAGGTCTAGTCTGGCTCTTCGCGGGCGGCATGGCCTACACTCTGGGAGCGACCCTTTACGCCATCAAGAAGATACGGTTCAACCACGCCCTATTCCATGTGTTTGTCTTGATTGGAAGCTTCAGTCACTTCATCGCAGTGTTTTTCTATGTCTTGCCGGGGAAATAAGAGCATCTATGATATGCAACTACTCAAGAGGGGTTCTTGCGAGAAGAATGAGGAAAACGCAAATTGATTTTGAAGGCGCGCGTTGTAGGACGTGCTTCCCCGTATTCGAAGAGCGCGTGGAGATTCAGCACCATCGACACGGATCCCTCGGAATACCACGGGCGCCCCGGAATACCGGGGAAGCCCGTCCTACACCAACCGCACCATCCAAAATCCTTGTAGGACGTGCTTCCACGTATTCGAGGAGCGCGTAGAGTTGTACTTAGACCGCGGCTAGGTGGAGAATGATAACAGCATGAAAAGCATTAACGACATCGACTGGGCAACCTGGGTTCCACAGCAGCGCGCGACGCTACTTTTTGTGATTCAAGATGGAAATGTGCTTTTGATTCATAAAAAACGCGGACTGGGAGCCGGCAATATCAGCGGCCCTGGGGGACGGATTGAACCGGGAGAGACCCCGCTTGAAGCCGCCATCCGTGAAACTCAAGAAGAACTCTGCATCACCCCTGAAGCAGTCTCCTATTGCGGCGAACTCTCATTTCAATTTAGGGATGGATTTTCGATCCATTGCACCGCATTCAGAGCAGAAGGCTACACCGGAACTCCCCGCGAGACCGATGAAGCCATCCCCCTCTGGACACCACTCGATGCCATTCCCTATGACAAGATGTGGGAAGACGACCAATACTGGATCCCCCTAATGCTAAAACGGAAACCCTTCACTGGCTACTTTATCTTCGACAAGAACCACATGATTTACCGCCGCATTGATCTTGGCTGAATCATCAGGGCTATCAGAATCCACCGATACTTGCCATTAGTCTGTGGGGTGTGCGAACTTTGTGGCGAGTGTGCTTAACCCCATATTCGCAAACACGGCGTTGTGGGGGATGATGACGTATTGCCAGGGCTTGCCGTTGTTCTTGGTGGTGAAATTGGAGGCATGCTTGCAGTATTCAACGGCGGCAGTCGCCTTCTCCTGCACCTCGCCGGTTTCGATGTCGCCCTCTTTTTTCGTCTCGACCATGTAGATGGTGTCGGCGGTTTCGACAACGAAGTCGGGGATGTACTGGCGGGAGTTGTGCTTCCAGTAGATCTGAAACTGTTTCTTCGCTGGTCTCAGCCACTTCAACACATCCTCGTCCTTCTCTATGATGGCCGCGAAGTCTTTCTCGGTTTTGGAGTCGAATTTGTATTTGTCGTGGCAGGCCTTCTTGAAACCAGCAAACACTTTGGAGGGGATCAATCGCGTCGGCGTAATGGTTTCGGTGTAGTCGTGGATTGTGTCAGCAGAGAACATCGAGAAGTTGTGCGCCTCAATCTGGGTAAACGGATGGACAATCGCCTCCTCGTACGCAGGTGTATCACAGTAGAAATGCGAGGGAGCCATCATCTGTTTATAGATGAAGGCCGCGATATCTCGCCGATGGTACTGTACGACATTGATGAGGTCATCCTCGTTTAGAGACGACCGCAACTTAGTCAGCGCGTCATTTGCTAGCGAGAACAGCAGATCCGAACATTCGTCGTAGTCAATCTCGGGGGCGTTTATAAGTTCATTGACGATTAGGTTGTCGAGATTCTCCGGAATAATACGTCCCTTACCATAAATGGATTCCATGGTGTTATCAGTGAGGGATTGCCTGACAATCTCTTCCGACACTGGCTTCAGATCCAGCCCCAGGACGTCCAGTTTGAACTCATGAAATCCCGACCGCACGTTATCGGACTGCTGAATGATGATTCTCGGGATCTCAATGATCCGCTTTGTGAACTCCTTGGCTATGGCATCGTAATGGGATTCCGCTTCCTTGACCCGGTCGTCGACAAAGAGATCCCCCGCAAACTTCTGCTTAATACGCTCCACCGTTAGCTTTTTCACTTCCGGTCGTGTTAGCTCATGCACCGACTTCACCTCCGCATTGAGGCTATGCAGCGCAGTGACGATTTCCTTCTTCGTGTCGAGCGTTAGCTGGGCTCTCTGTCTTTCAGCCTTGTTCTCAATAGCTTCGACCTGCTTCTGCTCCGGATCGAAAAATGTGTCCATGGAGGATACCGTGCTGACAGTCTCCTTCGGAGTCGTTAACTCCTCGTCGATTTCGATCACATTCTCAAGATGAATGATTGAATTCGGTTTGTTGGCCTCGTCCACAATTTCCTGGAATCGGTCATGCGACACAATGGTGAGCTTGTCGACCTTGGGATCACCTGTGATGACGCCATAGGGGAGCCGGAGGCCGCGACCTATAGTCTGTTCGCGGAGGGTTGTCGATGCAGCGGTACGGAGCGGAATAATCGTATAGAGGTTGTTGACGTCCCACCCCTCCTTGAGCATGTTCACATGAATGACAATTTCAATATTGTTGTCCACAGCCTCCAAGGCCAATAGCTTCTCGATATTCTCATCCTTCTCTGAACCACGTTGGTTCGAGTGGATCTCCATTACCTTATCTGCATACTGCCCTTCGAAGAATTTGTCAGACTCAATCATAGCCTTGAGCTGGCCCGCATGCCGGGTGTCCTTTGCGACAACCAGAATGAACGGTTTCACCCGGCATATTTTGTTGTCGCGTGCATAGAGTTCGAGGGCCACACGAGTGTCCTCATGAATGCGGATACCGTCTTCAAGTTTAATGCGATCAAGCTCCTCATCACTATGCTGCGAAGGATCAAAATCCTTTCGCGTGGCGACAGCCGGGGTCTTTACGAAACCGTCCTGAATGGCCTTGCTGAGAGAATACTCGTAGACCACATTCTTGAAAGGGATCTTCTTACCCCCGTTTTCGACCTGGGGAGTGGCTGTTAACTCTAGGCCCAAGATAGGCCTGAGCTCGTTGATAACGGCCATTCCGCGGGCCGCCCGATAATGGTGGGACTCGTCCATCAGCAGGACAAGGTCATCCAAATTCGAAAGGTAGTTGAAATAGCTCTCACCGAGATATTCGGCCATGCGCTTGATGCGGGGCACGCCTCCACTTCTGGTCTCTGCATTAATCTTCGAAATATTGAAGAAATTAATGTTCACATCCGTCAGCAAATCCCCCTGAGCCGCGTATTCATAATTGTCGCCCGTAATAATCCGAGGCGGATTCTGGGACAGATCCCCGATGCCCGGAAAGACATACTTGGGACTGGATGGATCTGAAAAATCCTCGATCAACTTATTGTAGACCGTGAGGTTGGGTGACATGATGAAAAAGTTACGAATGCCCTTTTCCAGGTAGAGATACGCAACAAAAGCTCCCATCAGCCGCGTCTTGCCGACACCCGTGGCCAGCGCAAAGCAGAGCGACGGAAAATCACGCTCAAAATCGGTGCAGGTTGAGAACCCGGCTTTCACGAGTTCCAGCTCGGATGCCAGGTCAGGGCTTTTGGATAGCGATAGCTTTTCGGCCAATGACGCCAGGATCTCCAAGCTCTCCGTCTGCGGAGGGCGAAGGCTTAGGCGGTTGCGCACATAGTTTGCGGTATGGTTCATGAGGTTTCCTCCAGCTCTTGAGTAGGGCGGCCTTCCCCGAAGGCCAGCCCCCCGGCCCTCGCCTTCGGTGAAGGCGGGGCTACTTGTTCTTGCAACTCACGCCCTTTGTCCGTGATCCGGTACTTCTGCAAGCGACTCTTCGGCTTGTCGGGGATGGTCATTTCTAGCAAATCTGCGACCAGTGCAGGCTTGAGATAGTTGACCTCAAAGTTGTCACGCCCCTTCAGTCCGATGGCGAGTTGCAGCTCTTTTCGTGTCATCTCCCCCTCGCAGATCGCAAGTATCCTCTGTACTTGCCCTGTGACTTGCCCTGTGACTTGCCCTGTGACTTGCCCTGCGACTGGTGCCTCGACTGGTGCCCCAACTGGTGCCTCGACTGGTGCCCCGACTGGTGCCGACTCTAGCCGTTTCTTTTTCAGGGTGTCCACTACCGGCACAGTTACTGTAAACATATCGCCATCTTCGAATACGGGTTTTCCCGCACCGGGGGCATAGTATGGTAGATACTTGTTCACGCGCCGCACGCCGGAGCCTAGCTCCTCATAGCGCCCAATCTGGATCATGAACTTGCAGATGGTCGGATTCTTGGGGAAAGGCGTGAAGGCATCCGGATCTATTCTGCCATGATAGTGCGGGATGTTCGGATTCTTCAGCTCCACCCGGTCTGGATAGATACAGAACGTCGCCGGAGCCACACTTACATAATCCCGATGGGCGATGATGTTTGCCACAAGCTCACGGAAGATGACGGCGCGCAGGCTGATACTGGTCGTCCCCTCCTGATAGAAAGGATCATTCAGGTGCTTGTCCACGAATCCCATCAGCAGATCGAAAGCATCAATCAGGTTGGTTCGCACCGTCAACCGATCATCAAAACGTTCCTGATCATGCCGCCGTAGCAGCGCATCGAACTTGTATCCGGGTGCCGCGCTCTGAATGGTGGCGTCCGTGCCGAACATTAGCGCGGCGGCAAGTGTATACCCCGGCTTTCCCGTCTCAAAATCCTTCCGGACAAAGCCCGCCACTTTCAATAAATCCTCGGGCGGTAGGGCAGCCCACGGGTGCTGCGGCAGGTGCGCCTTCATCAGGATTCGTGCCTTTTCAAACAACGCTGGATCCAGATCATCCATGCCCAAATATGGCAGCACGCGCTGCTCACTGAATAGACTCAACTTCCGATTCATCAGCCCCGCGATCTGGTTTAGCCCCTTGATACGATAGTCACCATCCTCACTACGCAGATAGGTATGCCCGCCAGTCTGGTGAACCTGCGAGCTGGCCGGAACTTGCACTGTGATTACGCGTTTCCCGTCGTGCACCTCAACATGAGGAAAGAGCAAATAAGGCGGTGACAGCTTCTGGGGATTATTGGAAAGATTCGCAAGCTCAGTCTTGATCGCGTCTACAGCCCCGGGCTCCACCCCCGTGATGGCACCATCATCGGCCACTCCCAGAACAATCAACCCACCATCCATATTCAGAAAAGCGCAGACCGTATCGAAAAGATTCTTCGGCAACGCATTTCTGGCTTCCTTGAACTCCAGCGCTATGCCTTCCGTGCTTCCAAAGGGCAGACTCACCTTCAGCAGTTGACGTTTGTTCGTTTTCATCTGCCATTCCCCCCACCACAATCCCTGCGCTGTGCGGCCCTGCGCTTCGGGGAAGCGGGGGCTACGTCGCGCGGTGCAGTAGAGCGGCCTTCCCCGAAGGCCAGCTCCCGGCCCTCGCCTTCGGGGAAGGCGGGGCTACTCAATTCGTAACGCTGCATACTCATTCTGCCGTTCCTTCACCAAACAAATCCGGCTGACTCAGGCCGGGACGTCCGCCCTTCTTGCGTTTTGGCTTCGGTTTTGCAGTTGGCGCAGCGGGAGGGCCTTGCGGCACAAAAGCGGGCGCATCCTCCTCTGTGGGAACATTCACGATGTTAAGGCTATAGTCATCACGCCCGAACTCGCACTTACCCAGTAGCATCTTCGGGATCTTCCTGATCTCAATGTTGGAATAGCGTCGCGCACAGGGCGCAGAAAACTTCTTGCAGCAAATCAGCAGGTGCTCATCCTCTTGCATTTCCTCGTGCAACCGATCAAGAAATGCCACCTGTACAAATGACGTCGTGGTGAAAATAAAATCCTTATCGGATGATTTACCCTGCTTCCAGTAGATCTCCGCATCCGGGCTGTAGTTGAACGCCTCATGCTTCGCCATCGCGGCGGCCAACATGTCGGCATTGTACTCATCGCTGATTACCCAGTTGCCGTGTGTATCAGACTTCAAGAGGCTGGGAGCAAGTTCGTAGCACTTGAATCCGCCGCCGCCAACCCACTCAATCAATTTAGATACTCCCCCTTGGTCGGTTCCGTCGCAAACCTTTCTGAGCCGGGGAATGCAGGCCTCGCTGTAGGCATTTCCCAGTTCGGCGCCTATCCATCTACGCCCCAACTTATGTGCGACCGCCGCAGTAGTTCCAGAACCAAGGAATGAGTCCAACACGATATCCCCCTCTTTCGTGGCTATCTGAAGGATTTTGTAAATCAGACGTTCCGGCTTAGGGGTCTTGAAAAGCTCTGCCGTCGGAGTGTCGGGAAAAAGCTTTTTCAGCTCATACTTTGCCTGTCGGTTGTGCCCGGTGTCTTCAATGTCACTCCAGAGCGATGAGGGCGAAAGGCCCTTTTGGTTCGCGAGGTACGTCTTCTTCATTACCCTCGTTCCGTCGCTAGAGAAAGCGATCTCCCCTGTGCTGATCATAGAATTCATACGCTCTCTGCTCCAGCGCCATCCATTACTCGGCGGATGAATCACATAGCCTTGCGGGGAAGAGACATCAAAGCGCAGATTTTCTCGGGGGTTTGGAGAAGATAGGTTACCCTGAAACCACGGTCCCCGAGGGTCGTCATCTGGATTACTGTAGTGCAGATTGTCCTTGTCTTGCCGAGGAAGAAGAAATGACTCCCAGTCGGAGCTTTTGGCATAGACAAGAATAGTGTTGTGGTCCAAGGAAAACTGCTTCGCATCATTATTCGAGGAGTCGGCCGCTCGCCACACAATTGATGATATGAACCGACTTCGTCCAAGAGTCTGATCCATAAGAACTTTCATATAGTGGACCTCATTGTCGTCCAAATGTACCCACAGCGTTCCCGTTGGGCTCAACAATCTGAAGAGAAACTCAATCCGAGACTCCATAAGAGTCAGCCACAACGAATGAGCAACTCCATCTTCGTAGTGCTGAAACGCTTGGCCGGTGTTGAATGGTGGATCAACATAGATACATTGAACTTTCCCAGTAAACTCCTGTTCCAGTGCCTTGAGAGCAAGCAGATTGTCCCCATGGATTAGCATATTCTCGGCATTCGAATCGCCATATGACTTACTCGGATCTTCAATAAGAATCCGTGGCTCAAGCTGCGGCTGCTCATCCTTCCCAATCCATGTCAGTTCAAGTTTCTGTTTTTTCTTAGGCATACCAAATTCCTTGCGTTGTTTTGCCCAGTGCTTTTGCCCTACGCTTCGGGGAAGCGGGGGCTACTCAACGCCACTGATCGTTCACCATCATCCCTGCATCACGAACATCTCGCATCACGCGGCCCTTGCATCACGCGGCCCCTATATCGCGCGGCCCCAATATCGCGCGGCCCCAAGTAGGGCGGCCTTCCCCGAAGGCCAGCCCAACCCTCGCCTTCGGTGAAGGCGGGGCTACTCAATTCACCCCCGCCAATCATTCGCCATTTTCTTTGCTGTAATCCTTGCCCGGTTCTGCCCTGCGCTTCGGGGAAGCGGGGGCTACGTAGGGCGGCCTTCCCCGAAGGCCAGCCCCATTACATCAACCATGGCCATGTTTCGCCATCCTTTATCAATCCTGCACGCATGGGGTTGTTCCTGATATACGACACAATCTTGTCATCTTCATCTGTGCTGCGCGACCAATGATCAAACCATTCCCGCTGCCAAAAGCGTTTGCCGTGTCGCCCCAGCACCGCGTTTCCAGCTCGCCCAGTATAGCGCTTGAAACTACGCATGACACGCCCAAGCGACCGATCGCCACAACGAAAGAACAGGTGGACATGATTCGGCATGGTCACGGCTGCAAACATATGCCAATAGCCCAGATTCGTATACTTCTCAATCGTGTCTTGCACAATGGATGCCACAGCCTCTTGCTGTAACCACGTATCCCCCGTGTTCTTGTCGAGCCACTGCTCCATCTGCTTGAAATACGCCCGCGACTTCTTCAGATAATCCTTTTCCGTCACATCCGACAACACAGCAGCCAGTTCTTCCGTAACGTGTCGCGGCAAACTGTTTGCCAGCCGAACTGTTACGAAATAGCAGCCGTCGACGACCTCCCAATGCGGAAGGACGCCCCGCTAAAAACTGACTGTGTCCGGATGTCGTGTCATGTTGTTTTGTCCTGCTGTAGTCCTTGCCTTGTGCGGCCCTGCGCTTCGGGGAAGCGGGGGCTACTCAACGCCACTAACCTTTCGTCATCATCCCTGCATCGCTCGTCCCCACGTAGGGCGGCCTTCCCCGAAGGCCAGCCCCACCCTCCTGCAAGCTCCACCTCGAGACGTGCACTTGGGGCAGATTATTGTGGGTTTACTCATATTGATCTCCACAACGGAAGAGCAAAATGAAACCCATTAATCTTGCGCATGTTCATTTCGCCCTTTCGATCTTCGCACGAGGAAGATCAGCTTTCACACCCTCCTTCAGCTCATGGAAACTGCTCCAGGATGCTTGGCCGTGATGCTGCAGGCTTCCGGCAATTACCGCAGGATGGAGTCCAAGTTTCTGAGCTACACTCTTTATCCGAACAACCGTTGGCCGCTTAACGCCGTGAAATGACTCCAAAATCTCAGAAGAACGAAGCCTTTTCTCAGCAAAAGCGTCAGCTTCCTTTTCTCGTTTATTAGAAAGATCAAGGTGATCCAGTGAGTCGATAAAGAATGACTCTTGATCGTCGGCATGCAGCAGAACGTGCCCAAGTTCGTGAGCCATTGTGAACCAAAAGTTGTCGTTTCGGTTATAACGGGCAGTGTAAATAATGACCGGTTTGCCATTATCAAAGAATGAGGCACCATCCACGTAAGTCTGCTGAAAATGATCAAGATGCAGAAAGACAACGCCACAACGGTTCAGCTGCTTTATGAATGCATGAATGCCATTAGACTGTATCGTATAATCACAAATTTTCTCAGCAAGTGCCATCAAGCGATCTGGGGCGTAGGTCGCTTTAGGGCGATGCCCAGTGAGAGAGTTGCGTGCAAGCTGAAGCCACGTGAGGGCATAGTAGGGATTGAAATTGCGGTAGGCTTCGGATTTACGGAAACAGACCTGCGCTTGTGTTTCCAAGAACGCAAAATTCAGTTCATCTATGTCCCAGAAACTTTTGACTGCTGCAATAAGATCATCGGTTCTTCGTGGGAGGTCGATATACTTGCGTAATTCGCGCACTGGCATGTAGCGGTAGATGAGCGCTTTTGCTTCTGTATCCACAACCTTTGCACTTTCTTCGAGTCGTTGCCGGTAATTGGCATCGAGATTGAGCCAAAACTGCACGGATTGCTTGAAGACCTTCGAAAGCTGGCTAGCTGTCTCATACGTCACGGGGGCCTTGTTCGTGATCAATTGGCTAACATTCTTCTCTGTTCGCCCCATGATTTCCGCCAAGTCCTTCTGCTCCCAGCTTAAATACGCCAACTCTTCTCGAATCGTATCGCCCGGACCCAAATTCACAAATGGCTTTAGTTTACCCATCACATGCCTCACTCGTAGTGCTTGCTTACCGTAATCACGGTTACGGAACCAAACGTCTTCTTTTCGTCTTCAAATTCGATATCGAACTCAAGACGATGCTTTTTGTCTAAACGGATAGAAAACCGGTTGGGGTAGCCCTCCAAAGACTCAAACTCCATTGATGGTGGATTCCTTAGGTCGTAAATGTTCTCTGCGGCTTCAATCCGCCCAACGCGTTCTACGAACTTTGAGCAGAGCTTCTTGTCCATGAACTTGAATTTTTTGCTGGCGCCCTTTGTGTAGAGGTCTTTGAGGTGCTTCCCCGCTAACTCATACTTCATCGAACACCTTTATAGCATTCATCTTGATTTACCTTCAAGGTAAATTTAAGGATCACTCTGAAATTCATTTTCGCTGCCATCATCCTAGCGTTCCTCGGCCCTGCGCTTCGGGGAAGTGGGGGCTACGGCTCTCAGCCAGTAGGGCGGCCTTCCCCGAAGGCCAGCCCCCCCCTCGTCCGTGAGCTTTATATTAATTTCCACTTTATACTAAATAGTGTTGTCGTCGATATTTGTTGTTTGAGACGGGCTTCGATTTCTTCTATCAGTGCTTCTTTCTTCGATTCAACATCATCTTGAGCCTGATAGAGGTTGAGGCGCATTTCATTACGCTGTTTCTCCAGATCCTTGATATGGCGATGGGCGGCGACCTTCTCCTCAAGGCTGATCATCTTGCGCGCTTCGGTCTTCATACTCTTGATGTCGATGTCGAGCTGCTTGAGCCGAATCTCAAGACTGGTTTTCATGTCCTCTGACCAGTGGTCCAGTTTTCCCATTTCAGCATCAAAAAAGCCGGCATTGCGTTCGGCGTTGGTTTGAATCACGGTCTGCTGTCCGGCATGGAGGATCTGATTGATTACCTTTTCGTCCTTTGTATTCGAGTAATCCAGGATTCCTTGGACAGCCGGAAGGCTGAAGAGTCGGCGGCATTGTTCGTCAGAGAGCACGTGCCCCGCATCCGTGATTCCTGCCCACAGGAGATGATCTTCAGTCTCAAATGAGTCGATTGTCAGTCGGTCCAGCCGTAGCCATCCGGTTTCTCCCGCCATGTCATCCAGTACAGAGATTTTCGAGGGCGTCCCTGAATAGTCAAAATCAAGCGAGGCGTCCGGCAGAGTAAGCGGCTTGTAGTGCCCCAGGATAGAATGGGCCAGCGGATGTCCTAAGCGATAGTGATGCGCGTCAGCCACCTCCCGTCCAAAGCGGTACCGCCCGGTAGAGATGCCCTTTCCGGCAAAGGGATTTTCTGAAAGCACAAAGGACAAATCGGCCTCGTTGATTTCGGCACAATCATTAAGCGCGTGAGCCGTGAGTCTCCAAAGGAGTTTCTCGTAGCGGTTCAGGTATTCGGTGCTAGCCTGTAGATTGACTCGAAGCTTCTCGTGTACCTCTTCGTCAAAATTCTCAAGAAGCTTCTGCCGTGTAATCCCCATGGTTTCGTCAATTTCAGAAGAGAGCTCTTGCTGAAGCTTGTCGAATAGAGCGTCTATCTCTTGAGGCGTTCGGCAAGTCTGGTAGATCTCGACAATACGCTTCTCGAAGTCGACGCCGGATTCAATGCTTCCCAGCACTTCATCACTAGCGCCAAACACCCCGCTGAAGAGCATGAATTTCTCGGACAGAAGCTGAAAGACGCGTTGATCGGCGGCATTCTTCTTGTTCAAGAAATTGACCACAACAACGTCATGCTTCTGTCCATAGCGATGGCATCTTCCGATGCGCTGCTCAATGCGTTGGGGATTCCATGGCAGATCATAGTTCACAACCAAAGAGCAGAACTGGAGGTTGATGCCTTCGGCAGCAGCTTCTGTCGCAATCATAATCTGGGAGTCTTCGCGAAATGAGTCGACCAACGCGGCCCTCTTATCTGCCGTCCGCGATCCAGTGATCATATCTGTGCCGGCATGCTTCTCAAGCCACTTGTGGTATGTATCCTTAGCGTCAGGAAGGTTGTTTGATCCATTAAACAGCACAACCTTCCCCGAGAATTCAGTGTCGGCTAGCACATTGGCGAGATACTCCTGAGTGCGTCGGGATTCAGTGAAAATGATAGCCTTCTTTTCGGCCCCGAGTTCAACGGCCTTCTTCATTCCTGTACGGAGTGCCTTGACAAGGGCTTTGCCTTTGGCGTTGTGGGCAATGGACTCAGCCAAATCGCGAAACTGCTTCAGATCCTCAATCTCGGCGGAAATGGCTTCTGCATCCTCCTTCGACAGTGTTTCGAGTTCTTCATCTGCATCGCCCTGATCCCATTCATCTCTGAGTTCATCCAACTTCTCGAAGTCCATCCCCAATTCATCGTCTTCAGCCTTGATGCGCGCGTGCCGTAGACGCCCCTCCAGCTTCCGCACCAATGAACTCAGAGCTCCCGCGATAGCGAAAGTAGATGAGGCTAGGAGTTTCCTCATAACGAGAGTCATCAGCGAGCGTTGGCTAGGGGGTAAAGCCTGTAAATTAGAACGCTGAAGGTACTCCGATACCAGCTCATACAGAACCTGTTCCTCCTTACTTGGGATAAAGGCCTGCGTAATAGGCACACGGTTCGTGTACCGGACATACTCAAGAACCTGCCGCCGCAAGGTGCGTTGGCAGATCGGCTGCAGCCTCGACTTTAATTCAGCAAACGTGTCCTGTGTCCCGAGGCGAGCGTACTGACTCCGAAAACTTTTGAGATCGCCGAAGCAATACTCATCGACAAAACTGACCAGACCGTAGAGCTCCAACAGTGAGTTTTGTAGCGGTGTCGCGGTAAGCAAGAGCTTCGGGGAATTCTTGAGAGCTTCCTTTAGTGTCCGGGCAATTTTGTTGTTCGGCTTATATACATTCCGCAGACGGTGTGCTTCGTCAAAGATGACGAGATCCCATCCGATACGGGATACATAGTCGGCTTTGTTTCGGGCAAAATGGTAAGAACAGATCACGATTTCGTCCCGCGTGAAAGGATTTGCCTCTCCTGCCTTAATGCACTTGTTAAATGGTTTTGCTTCCAAAATTGAGGAAGGCAGAAAGAACTTCTCTGCGAGCTCCTGATTCCACTGCTTCCGCAAGCTGGATGGAACAATGATCAGGATTTTGCGCTTCTGTTCCGCCCACTTCTGAGAAAGGACGATGCCCGCTTCGATCGTCTTTCCCAGCCCAACTTCGTCAGCCAAGATTGCTCCAGTCGAAAACGGAGATTTAAAAGCAAAAAGAGCAGCTTCAATCTGGTGGGGGTTGAGGTCGACGCGGGCATCAAGCAGCGATGCCGTAAGCTTCTCAAGACTATCGGAAGAGCAACGCTTGGTCAGCTCATTCGCATAATACTTTGCATGGTAATCTGTTAACCGCAACCGCGCCCCCTTCATAAGCTGAGCACCGAGTCAGCCTAATCTTGATTCTTGAAACAGACTATTACACATGCGCACAAAATTGACAACCATGCTCGTTGTGCAATGCAGGGTAAACCGTACAACGACACAACCAGTGTCTTACATGATTTTTCGCTTTAGTTTATTGCGCCGCATAACATCAATGCGACAGGATTTCGCACGCCTGAGACATCGTGTTACAGGGCAGATTTATCACCACACAAAAAGACTAATAATAGGTGAAGGCAAAGCCGCAACCTAAGAAAAATGAGAAGAGAGATTTGGCAGAATCATTGACAGCAGAATGATTGCATGGATATCACCTCTTTACTCATTTGACCGGCTTCCGTTCTTTCTTTCCGGCCTCTGGCGGTAAAAAGTTCTCACCGGTCACTACACTTCGACCTGTCTTCTGCTCAAGTTCTCTGCGCGCCTTCTTCGCAATGCCGCCACCCTTCCGTCCTGCTTCGGAATTTTCCGGCAGTCCCGTTGCTTCGACACTCTCGGCGATCTGTCGGGTGGACAGTTCGGCCAATGCGGTAAAAATCAGTTCCGCCTCACTCATGTGGTCTCTCAAATTCTGAGTTTTGAGACCTTTGGCAGCCTTATGATGCTTTACCGAAACCCCGCTCCACTCCCGATGAATGATATTGGTGAGAATGGCATACTCACCTTCTCCCTTGATTTCGTGACCTTTCCAATAATCGGTCAGTTTGTTGCGGGTCTCCTGCCCCATCATACGCTGCTGAATCCATTTTTCGCTGCGCCCATGCTGCTGCCAGTAGTCACGGGCCCGGTCGAGTGAACGCGCAGGATCACTCATATCCTGAACTCGCTCGTACCCCACCTTGGCCAACCACTGCTTAAAGGGTTCCGCCTTGGGCGATGGGATGGATTGAATAATTCGGAACACCCCCTCCACATTTGCACAATCAGTAGCGTATTTCTTTCCATCGGAAGAGATTAGTTTCAGTTGTCGACAAATTGTCGACAACTGAAATCCATCCTCACTCTTAACCCGGATTTTCATCTTAAACCAGTAATCCCGCGGGTTGGCACTGTCCGTAAGTGCGCCAACAACATCCACAACAGAAAAATACCAAGCTTCATCGGTTTCGTCATAGAACCGACGAATTGAATGTTTCTCAAAAACAGCCAACGCCTCTTCTTTACTCATAACATCGCCTCCATCAAACAAAGCTTCGATCCCATTGTAAACGCATCTCTTTACAGTGATTCTAAATGTATCATATGTGTCCAACAGAACAACTTCAATCCGGCAACATGAGTTGAGTCTTCTTCTTCGTTCTCTTCGTTTCCTTCTGTTCAAATTCCAGCAGTAGCCCAAGCTTCCTTGATCTTTAGAATAGCAGGCTTTCTGTATTCCTTTGCTTCCTCTTTGTTCAAAATCTTAACTGGAATAGATGGCCTTCACTCCATTACCCCTCCTTTTTTATAAAGATATTGAATTGGTGGCATTATTTTCTTAAAGTGCACATTAATTCATAGGGATGCATAGGGAGAGTGTTGTGCCAGCAAAAAAGAAGAACAAATTTATCAACTGGCAATTGCCCATGAAGCGGGTGCTTTATGCGCTCATTCCAATCGCCATTTCGTCCATCTATTTCTTCGGATGGCGCTCTCTGTTAATGCTTTTGGTTGCCAATAGTGCTGGGTTCATTAGCGAATCCGTTTTCACCCGCAAAGAGGGCCAACCCGTCACCTCTGCCGTTTTCGTTACTAGCACGCTGTTTGCACTCTCTCTCCCCCCCATGCTTCCGCTCTGGATGGTCGTAGTCGGTGTGGTGTTTGGCGTCGTATTCGGAAAGATGGTGTTCGGCGGATTTGGGAAGAACATCTTCAACCCCGCGTTAACAGGACGGGCATTCATCTATATCAGCTTCGGCGACTATATGACCGCACGCTGCTGGACACACCCGATTGATGGCATCCTTGGCGGCCTGACGGCATATGCAAACTCAGCAACAGATGCCATCACACAGGCAACCCCCTCAGCATGGCTCAAGCCTCTCAACCTTGCAGCAGAAACCATGGACCCCATGCGGTTCTCATGGCCCAAACTCTTTCTTGGCAATACAGCAGGAGTCATCGGCGGCACCAGTGCCGTGCTGGTGATTCTCGGCGGGCTCTATCTGATCCGCAAGAAAGCCGCGAATTACCGCCAAGTCGTTTCAACGCTTGTCGCGTTTGTCGCCATGCAGGGGATTCTGTATTTGACGGGAGTCACCAGTGCTTCGAATCCACTCTCCGCCTTATTTTCCGGCAGTCTTTTGTTCGGGGCCTTCTTCTATGCCACAGACCCAGTCTCTGCACCCAAAACAAACGAAGGACGTTGGCTCTACGGAGCCACAATCGGCATCCTGTCATCGCTCATTCAGGTGTTCACCGTATGGCCTGCAGGCACCATGTTTGCCATTCTTCTCGCTAACATGTTTACGCCCATCACCGACTACGCCATCAAAAGCATCAAACAAAAGGCAAAACAGGCATGAGCAGCGGCTGGAAACAAAAGCGCTTTACGGTGTTCTTCATGTTCAGCATTACCTTTGTGTTTATTTCAATCGTGACCGCCGTTCATATGGCAACCCAAAGCACGGTCGAGCGCAACAAGACGCTGTTCTTGAAACAAGCTGTATGCGATGCCAGCGGGATGCCGAAACCCGAAAATGCGGATGCGCTCATCGCCTGGTACGATGCCAATGTTACGGCATACGATGCTAGCGGAAGCCTGCTCGAAAAAGAGGCCAAAGCAACCGATCATTTTCGCGTACGCTCCGCCGACGCCCTCGGAACCGAAGCCTTCGTTGTGATCTCGCGGGGCCCCGGACTCTGGGGACAAATCACGGCATTTGTGGGGTTCACCCCAGACGGAACACGCATCAAGGCCGTCACCTTCCTGGAGCACATGGAAACCCCTGGCCTTGGCGCTCGCATTGACGAATCCTGGTTTAAACAGCAATTCATCGGCAAAAAGGGGCCATTCACAGCCCTGACGCCAGAGCCCAAAGACAAAACTCGGGCATCCGATGCCGATGCAAACACCTTTGATCAGATAACAGGAGCCACAATCACCTCAACCGCCGTACGGAATATCATGAACGATAGTCTCGAACGGGCACAGTTGCTTACAACGACACCAGCAAAGAACTAAACACACACAATGGCCACGAAAGCAAAACAGATCTTTAGCTCAAGCATGGGAAAGAACAATCCCGTCTTTGTGCAGGTATTGGGCATCTGCTCGACGCTCGCCGTCACCAATGTGCTAGAAAACACCGTGGTCATGTGCCTGGGCGTGATCTTCACACTCGCGTGTTCCAACACCACTATTTCACTCCTGCGCAAGTGGATCCCCGGAAGCATACGCATGATGGTAGAAACCCTCATCATTGCTGCCTATGTCATCATTGTCGATCTGGTCATTCAAGCCACGCTCCCCGGCATCTCACGCCAGCTGGGTCCCTACGTCGGGCTGATCATCACCAACTGCATCATCATGGGCCGGGCAGAAGCCTTTGCCTTGACCAATCCCCCCATCCCCTCGCTAGTCGATGGCATCGCTTCGGGCATTGGCTACTCCTACGTCCTACTCATTATTGCTTTTGTGCGAGAACTAATGGGATCTGCAACAATATGGGGATACACCATCCCCTGGTTTAGCGACTGGTGGGTGAACTGGTCTATCATGGTCATGGCACCGGGCGCCTTCTTCACGTTGGCCATCCTGATCTGGATCATCAAGAGCCACTTCGTCAAAGACGATGCGAAAGGAGCCTCGTAATGCAAGAATTTGTAGGTCTCTTTGCAATCTTCTTTTCCGCCATCTTCACCAACAACATTCTGCTAACGAACTATCTCGGAATGTGTTCCTTTCTTGGAGCCTCACGGGAAGTCAAAACATCATTAGGGCTGGGGACCGCCGTTGTGTTTGTCATGACCACCACCTCCATGCTGAACTGGATCGTCTACTACGCCATTCTAGTGCCGCTCCACCTTGAACACTTTAAATTTATCGTATTCATCATCGTCATCGCCGCCTTCGTACAAATCGTAGAAATGATCATCGAGCGCGTCTCAGAAACCCTCTATGCCGCCCTCGGCATCTTTCTTCCTCTGATTACCGTAAACTGCGCCATTCTTGGCGTTAGCCTCTTTATGCTGATCCGAGACTACACCTTTACGCAGTCCTTCTTCTATGGCTTGGGGAGCGGCCTCGGTTGGCTACTTGCCATTCTCGCTATGGCGGGAATCCGCCAGAACATGAAACGGTCCAAAATTCCAAAAGGGCTCGAAGGCGCCGGCATCACACTGATTATCGCAGGGATTATGGCCCTAGCCTTTATGGGCTTCTCCGGCATGATCACTATCTAGGGAGTTATTGCTGTGTGGGTCACATTCTTAATTAGTGTCGGTACCCTCTGCGCCATTTCAACCGTTCTTGCCATTCTCATGGTGATCGCAGAATCCACCATTGGCAACTATGGTGAAGTCACCATCACCATCAATGGTGACAAAACCATTCAAGCTCAGGGAGGAAGATCACTCCTCAACACCCTGAAAGAAGCCAAAGTCTTCATCCCCTCTGCCTGCGGCGGACGCGGCTCCTGCGGGCTCTGCAAATGCAAAGTGATCGCCGGTGCAGGAGATATTCTTCCCACCGAACTGCCCTGGTTGTCGGAAGACGAAAAGAAGAACAATATTCGCCTCTCTTGCCAGATCAAAGTCAAACAGGACATGCAATTAGAAATTGATCCAAATCTCCTCTATGTCAGAGAGTTTCGGACACGGGTAGCCAGCATCATTGACCTGACCCACGACATCAAACAACTCACCCTCGCACTGGAAGCCCCCAACACCATCGACTTCACAGCCGGGCAATTTATGCAAATTGAAGCGCCCGAATATGAATTGACTGATGAACCCGTGTACCGAGCTTACTCCCTTTCCTCTTCTCCCTCACAGCACAACACGATTGAAATGGAAATCAGGCTGGTTCCGGACGGCATCTGCACCACCTATATCCATCGCCACCTGAAAGTAGGCGACACGATGACGGTCAATGGCCCCTACGGAAACTTTTGTCTATCCAATACCGATGCCCCCATCATCTGCATCGCCGGTGGCTCCGGAATGGCCCCCATAAAATCCATTCTCAGCCACATGAAAGAGCAGAACATACAGCGCAAAGCCATGTACTTCTTTGGTGCCCGCAGTAAGCGCGATTTGTTCCTACTGGACGAAATGAAACAACTGGAAAGCGAGCTGTTTGACTTCAAATTCGTGCCGGCACTTTCCGAACCCGCAGAAACCGACAACTGGGAAGGCGAAACCGGACTCATTACCGAAGTTGTGGATCGTTACACCCAAGACGCGACAAAAATGGAAGCCTACCTCTGCGGCAGTCCCTTCATGATTGACGCCTGCGTCGCCGTCCTCACCCAAAACGGGATGCCAGAAGCCAACATCTTCTACGATAAGTTTTGACGAAGGGAGCCACCTCATGAAGCAAACCACCGAAATGGACAAGATCCAACACAACATGCGCCCGGGGGGAATCACCCTAAAAGGGTTGCTCGGCACCGACTCCCGCAAACTGCTCGATATTCTAATTGATGATGACGCCGAAGTGCAACGCATCGGCACCACTCACGAAGCCATTGCTGAACGCATGCAGACCTTGCGAGATCAAGGCATGCGTGGACTCGGCACCTGCATCACCGTAGAAGACCACTTTGAAGTGCGCGTAGACAACATCCGTGGAAAGCTCCCTTGCCCCTTTGAGGATGGCATCTTTGAAAAAACCTTCATCCAAGTGAAAAACACCCGAAACAACCGGGAAATCACCTACACCGATCTACACATCCATATGATCAAAACCCACGGCTTCTACGAAGGCAAGGGCTCATCCTTCCGCCTGGATCCCCACGCCCTAGTGGAAATTCTGGAAATACCAATCTAAAACACCAACACCTGCCCCCCCCCTCCGTCTATCTTCAGTACGTGCATATCTCCGAGTTGGGAACCCCGACAGGGATTGTCGGGGATGCACACCGGCCACAGGCCGGAACCAGAGAAGCCTACACCTCGGAGATGTGTGCCTACTTAGAGGCTAAATCAAATGTCACCAGCAAGCCAGGGGTCAGACGTCAAAAATTGGGGTCAGACGTCAAAAATTTCCTAGAAAATTTTTGACATCTGACCCCGTTGCGCGGTTGCGTGCCCCCGTTGCGAAATTAACCCTCTGGTAACCCTCTGGGGTCAGGCTTCAAAAATTCAAATATTGAAGCTATAGCGATCTGCTCCCCCTGAAATTCCCTTATAAATCACTATTTTCCCAGCACGTCCTCCCCCGTCGCCTCTATATCCTGCTATGACTCGGTTCCGTATCGAGAGATAGAAACGGTTGCATTTCGAGAGATGGAAGGTAGGGGGCAGACGTCAAAAATTTTCTAGAAAATTTTTGACATCTGACCCCGTTGTGCGAAAGGTGTTCTATGCCACGTAAGCGCAGATTGCAATTTGAGGGCGCCATATACCACATCACCTCCCGCGGCAACGGGCGGCGTGATATTTTTAACGACAATCACGATCGAGAACGACTACTTCGTCGTCTGGCCGAGAGTTGCGATTCTTATGATGTCCGCCTCTATCTGATCTGTCTCATGGATAATCATTTCCACTTATTAGCAGAAACTCCCAAGGCGAATATCAGCCGCTTTATGCAAAGCGTTCTCACCGGCTATAGCGTTTATTTCAACCTTCGACACAATGAGTGCGGCCATCTTTTTCAAGGACGCTATAACTCCGTTCTCGTCAAAGGGAATCAATACCTTCTCAAACTCAGCCGCTATATACACCTCAATCCCATACACACCAGTCGACATAAGGACAGCACCGTTGACGAAAAAATCCTCTATCTGCGCCAATATGGCTGGAGCACCTTTCGCGGATACATTGATCCCGTTTGGCGCTGGAACTTTGTAGAGTACCAACCCATACTTTCAATGATGGAGCAAAACCATGATCGGGAAGAACAATACAGAAAGTTTATTGAGGCGGGTATTGCTAATACAGACACCGAATTTATTGAAATTCTAAAATCAGAGGGAGGGGAGAGCGGAGAGAGCGGGGTCAGATGTCAAAAATTTTCTAGAAAATTTTTGACGTCTGACCCCGTGGCAGAGGGTACGAAATTTTTGACATCTGACCCCGGGGAGGCTTCTCCCGCAGATCATTTCAGAAGACGATCGGTAAACATTTCTCCAGAAGTCATTATTCATGCGGTGGCACAGCATTTTGATTTAAATCCCTCTGAACTGCTGCGGCGTCAATATGGTTCATTTGCGAGACCTATTGCCGCTTATTTGCTCTGTAAACTTGCAGGGATGAACCAAAGAGAAGTTGCCGAAACGCTCGAGTACGGAACTTCGGCAGCTGTATCAGCACAGTTGAAAAAGCTCCGACAAGAAGTAGCAGATAATCAAGTGATGGCCACGCAACTTTATGCATTATGTGGCGATTTAACGAGGTGATTACCCAGTCAGGGGTCCGACGTCAAAAATTTTCTAGGAAATTTTTGATATCTGACCCCGTGGGCCTACACCGGCCACAGGCAGGAATGAGAGGGCTACACCTCGGAGATGTGTGCCTACCCTCGCCTACCAAAAAGATCTTACTTGCATTAACCGTCCAAAACCGGCAACCTACTCCTGTTTAGTTGACTTATTCGGGGGACGATATCATGAATTCGATAGATAGAATCATAAATCTGGACTTGCCGACCGGGCAATCTGCATTCTTGTGGGGTGCGAGGAAAACAGGGAAATCAACACTGCTGAAAATGCGTTTTCCTGATAGTATTGTTTATGATTTTCTAAAAACCGACCTGCTTTTTGAACTCACAAAGCGACCTGCACTTCTTCGCGAGCAGCTGCTGGCACGCACACCAGAAGAGCTGCAACACCCCGTTATTCTCGATGAAGTTCAAAAAGTCCCTCATTTACTGAATGAGGTGCACTGGCTGATCGAAAACAAAGGCATTGGTTTCATTCTTTGCGGTTCAAGTGCACGCAAACTCCGCAGGGGGCACGCAAACCTGCTTGGCGGTCGCGCTTGGCGCTTTCACATGCATCCGCTAACAACACGTGAACTACCAGAGCTTGATCTGCTGCAGGCTTTGAATCTTGGACTCATTCCCGCGCACTATCTCCAAACGCACGGTCGCCGAGATCTGAAAGCTTACGTAAGTGACTATCTTAAAGAGGAAGTCTTTGACGAAGGTCTCACGAGGAACATCCCGGCATTTTCCCGATTCTTTGAGGCAATGGGGTATTCGCATGGCCAGCTGACCAATTTCGCCAACATTGCGCGTGAGTGCGGAGTCGACGCAAAAACGGTTCGAGAGTACTACCAAATTCTCATGGATACGCTACTAGGGATGATGCTGCCACCGTTTAAGAGGCGTCAAAGCCGACAAGTCATTGGAAAAGCTTCGAAGTTCTACCTCTTCGATGTTGGGGTAGCGGGATTTCTTTCAGGCCGAAAAATTGAATCAGAGCGTGGCGAATTGTTTGGTCAAGCGTTTGAACATTTCATGCTTATGGAATTAGTTGCGCACCGCTCCTATCTAGAGCTTGAACATAAACTTGCCTTTTGGCGTACCAAGTCAGGCTTGGAGGTCGACTTTATCCTAGGTGACGGTCAGGTGGCCATTGAGGTGAAAGGAACACGTAGCGTACAGTCACGGGATCTTCGCCCTCTACGGGCCTTCATAGATGAGTATTCCCCTGCAAAAGCCATTGTCGTATGTAACGAATCCCAAGCCAGACGAGTCGGCGAGATTGACATCCTTCCCTGGCGCGAATTTCTCAATCGCCTTTGGGATGGCTCTATCATCGCCTGATGCTCTCTGTGCGTCATTGCATCACGTATTCCCGCCCGTCAGGCGGGCCCAGATACAATCTGGGGCTACACCTCGGAGTTGGGAATCCCGATTAGGGACTGTCGGGAATGTGTGCCTACTCATAACCGGGGTCATCCATTAAAGGCGTGTTGCCCAAACCGAGATCCCTCGCCCCCGAAGCAAGTCCGGGATGCAAGCACTTCGCTCGGAATGACACATGCTATGGTGGCGCACCGGCTGGTACCGTAAAAAAGGGGTCAGAAGAAAAAGGGGGCAGACGTCAAAAATTTTCTAGGAAATTTTTGACATCTGACCCCGTAGCATACCATTGCGTGTTGACATCTGATCCCGTTGTGTGCACATCCCCGCCGCGTTAAACGGCGCAGAGCAACGTTCTACGTCCTTTCACGACTGTAGCAGGGAACAGATGTTGTCTCGCGACAAGAGGGCGGCCTCTGATGGGCGTTCAAGAAATGGGGCAACATCCTCGGCCAATGCTGTCACGTCAAGGGAATCGAACTGTACCTTTAAAACAGTTCGCCAATCCTCGGCATCGACAGCCCCTTTTCCCTGCGTTTGATCCAGAGCATTCTGCAATTGAATCAGGTTGGGTTGGGGGCGCGGTCGTTGTCCCCTATACCAGAGGAGATCGTACCAGTCGCGACCTTTTGGGTAGCCGCGCGTCATGAGTGCATGGATCTTGCCAGCAAACAACGAGGGCAGGTCATGGTGTTGCAGTGCCAGAATGCGATGCCTCGTGACAATGGTCCTCTGACACGCGGCACCGGCAGGAGGGCGCGTGTCAATCTCAAGCTTGATGGAGAGCTTCTGCTCCCGCATCGCCGCCAAGCCCGTGTCATGCAGAATCTCGCCTACACGAAGCCATGCCTTGTGCACAGTCGTCTTTGAATTCCATCGAATCCCTGTCTCAAACCCCGCCAGTTCAAAATCGGTCTTTAGCTTCTTCATCCATCGTTCACCATCGTAACCATCGGGAGCCTCCAAAGAAAAATCCAGATCCTCTGAAAAACGGGGCAGATTGAACAGGAAGCGCAGGGCAGTGCCACCAACGAAGGACAGATTCAGAAAGGCCTCGCTCTCGTGGAGCGATCTTAGCGCACAGGACTGTAGATACTCGCGCAGAAGGTTCAGCTTGCGTCCGGGATCATGCACATCCGCAACGATTGACAATGCTTCATCTTTCATAATTCTACCCCATCTGTCTCACCTAATGTCATACTCCATACCAAAGCCGCCACCGTTAGCCGAGACGAAGCATAGCGCTCAGCATAATCACGCAGTTTTTGCGCATCCACCAGCTCAACGTTCTGAAACCGCATGGCTTCCATCCGTGCGGCCGTCCATGCCCCTTTCTCAAGATGCCACAAATCAAGCAACGCCTTCTCCGGTTCTGCCATCAGGACCGTTCTGCCCTCGATTTTATAAGGCCGATATCCAAAGAAAGCCTGACGCTTCACGTGCTGATAACGAAAGGCGCCAAACATGTTATTGAAACGGCAGGGAGTGCGCGACGTCACGCTGGTATAGGTCGTGACGGATTCAGGAATCAAGCCAAAAAAACCCAACGCCCAATGGCGACTGAGGTAAGAAGGCGTAAGCAACCGGTTGGCCAACTCTGCCGGATTCACCTTTCGGCCGCAATTGTGCTCTGGGAACGCGTACAGCCCACGGCGTAGCGAAAGAAGCTTCCCCGCTTTGCACCAGCGAGAGAGCTGGACGCGAACCGTTTCACGCTTCTCATTGAGAAGTTGGACTGCCGTAGCGAGATCAAATACCCCTTCGGATCCAAGAAGCGCCACTGTGTTATCGTATTTCATAATGATTAATATACATAAACGTATATTAACCTCAACAATATACTGAGTAAAAATCCAGCCATAGATTGTCGGGGATGCACACCGGCCACAGGCCGGAAGGGCTACACCTCGGAGATGTGTGCCTACTTCTCGTGTCCCTAAACGATCCTGCGGTTCGCTCGATGCCATCCGTCACAACAGAGGCATACCCGCAATTCTCATTTTGGCATCCGAACAACAGTAGGGACGGAGCCTAACCCTCCATTTTCTGAGAAGAGCCTTTGTTTCCAGCATTCGAATCTTAACACAATCAACACCAACACCCGCTTAGTGGCATTCTGGGGGTTAGTCCACGAAAAATATCCAGATTTTATTCATTATTTCGCTTGTTAATAGGCCACGCACGTATGCTAGAGTCTAAAACAGGATAAGAACGGATGTCATGAGTATGGCATTACAATCGAGGGGGACGATGTGGACACCGAGCTTTTGTGCGAAAAAGTCCAGGTCGAAAGGAAGCTGTTCTCGTTTGATCTAAGGGAGAATCCAAGAGGTCGATTCCTTCGTGTCACCGAAGATGTGGGTGGACGACGTGATACGATCATTATTCCTTCGACCGGATTGGCAGCAATTCGTGAGATTCTGGATCACGCGATCGACGCAGATGCGAAAGCAGGTCCCTGTGAATCAAAGTTGGACTAGCTAGTAGCGGGAGAGGCGACGTTTTGAAACTGATTCTGTCGACAGCCTTAGTGCTGTTGTCTGTCGCAACTCTAGCTGATGCCACCAACGTCCAATTTTCTGCAGATCAACTGCTCCGAAATGTGGTCGCACAGCTGCCAACAGATCCCATTCAGGTTTCGTGTGATCTCCTTGTCCGGAAGCAACGCGGAATTCCTCTGGCTACATTCAAAGTCACGCTGGACGCCCAATGGGGGGCGACACCCCCGCGCGCCTGCTACACCATCCACGATGCATTTGGTCGAGCATTGGAAAAACTCACCATCACTCACGGACAGCCTCCCAACTACCACCACACCGCTGGAGATCCCCTTCGGGATGCTCCGTTGGAAGATTTATCTCTGCCAATTCAGAAAACCGACTTAAGCTGGGTTGACCTCTCGCTGGCATTTCTTTGGTGGCCTGGCGGAACGCTTGTTGGCGAGGAATCCATCCGAACCTTCGATTGTTACATCGTCGAAATCAAAGCCCCCACAACGCAAAGCCCTAGCCAAGTCGTAAGCACGGCCGAGACCAGAACCCAGAACTCGGAACCCAAAACCCAGAACCCCACCCCCTACGCCACGGTTCGCCTTTGGATCAGTAAAAAAACGCATATGATGCTACAGGCAGAAGGCTATGACGCCAAAGGAAACATCAAGCGCCGACTTTGGGTCAAGAGCTGCAAGAAAATCAACGAACACTGGATGATTAAGGTAATGGAAATTCAACACTACCCCGCAATCCACCGCACCAAACTACGCGTTACCGACGTCACATCCCTAAACTCGGAACTCGGAACCCGGAACCCAGAACCCAGAACCCCACCCCCATCACCATGATATCCACGATCCTGATCATACAATGTATTGTGCTGATTCTGCTGCTGCTCTGCTCTGCATTCTTTTCGAGCTCAGAAACCTGCCTTTTCTCACTGAACTCGCTTCAAATCAATCGACTACGCCAGCAGCACGCAAAAGCGGCCGCCCGCGTGGAAAAAATGCTCAACCACCCAACGCGGTTGCTCTCCACCATTCTCATTGGCAACACGGTAGTCAACGTAGCGTCCGCATCCCTCGGGTTTGCCATTCTTCAATCCCTGGATGTTGAACATGCCGAAGCCATTGCCATTCCTGCCATGACGATGCTGCTCCTCCTCTTCGGCGAAGTGGCCCCAAAACGCATCGCCATGGCCCGAGCACCCGAGCTCGCTGGCCTCTATTCAAAGGTGTTGATTTTTCTGATTCGCATCATGAAACCACTCCGCTATGCCCTTGAGTGGACCGCCGCCATCTTCGCCAAGGATCTACACGTCACCAGCAAAACACTTACCGAAGATGAGTTCCTTACCGTCGTTGAGGTTGGTGAAGAAGAGGGCGTGCTGGATGAAGAAGAGCGCACCATGGTGGACGGAATCATCCGCCTTGAGGAGACGCAAGCCAGCGACGTCATGACCCCACGTGTCGATCTGATTGGGATCGACTTGACAGAGCCTCCCGACCTTCAAGAAGCCATCGCCCGAAAATCGCATTACCGTTACCTGCCGCTCTATCGCGAAACTCTGGATGCAATCGAAGGCTTTCTCGATGTCCCTCGCTTTTTGCTCTCGGAAGGGCACGATCTGAGTATTGCTACAACCAGTCCGCATTTCGTTCCCGAGACCGCGCCCCTTGATACGCTGCTCACGATGTTTCAAAAAGAAAACTGTCGCGTCGCCGTCGTCTCTGATGAATATGGCGGTACCGCCGGGGTCATCACCCGTGGTGACATTCTTGAAGAAATCGCAGAAGACGTGGACAACGAGTACGGCGAAGAGGCCGACCCCATCCAGCAGCTCAGCGAAACAAGCTGGCTTGTTGACGGCGGCGTCAGCCTCGAAGATATCAACTACGAGTTGGATATGGATCTGGAGGCCGACGGGGCGGACCGCATTGCCGGATGGGTTGCCGCAGAAGCTGAACGCATTCCGAGGATGGGTGAAACCGTAGAAGCTCAGGGATGCCGTGCCACGGTTCAGGCTGTGAGGCGACAGCGCATCCTGCTTGTGATGCTGGAAAAGGTAAAAACACCGGATCAAGAGGAGGAGGAAGCATCATGATTTCTATCCTCCTGATCGTGATCTTAGGCTGCATGATTGGACATGCCTTCTTCGCCGGCATCGAAACCGGCGTCATCTCCATTCACCGCATGCGGCTTCGCCATTTTGTGCGGCAAGGTTCCACCAACGCCCGAATTCTAGAATCCTTTGTCGTCAATTTCGACCGGCTTCTGGGCACAACACTCGTCGGCACCAACATATGCGTCGTCGTCAACTCAGTTGTGGCGGCCAGCCTTGCCCTGCGCCTCAACCTTCCTGGAGGAGAAGCCACATCCTCAGTCATCACGGCGATCATGATCATCATCTTCGGAGAATACCTACCCAAAGCTTGGTTTCACAGCCGCCCGCTTGAACGTTGCGAGCGCTTCGCAGGGGTGCTGCGCATCGCCGAGATTGTCTTTATGCCATTCTCATTTGCCATTATCCGCATGGCACGCCTGCTCTCACCAGGGGATAAAACATCCTTTGCAAAACCCGATCCGTTCGTCACACGCGAAGACCTCAAACTCTTGGCGAAGGAAGGCGAAAAGGACGGTGTCCTCTCTTCCAAAGAGCGCTATATGATCCATCGTGTCATCGAACTTTCAGGAAAACAGGCCGAAGACGTCATGGTGTCTCGCAAAGACATGGTTGTCGCCTACGGCGACATGAAGATTCCGGAGTTCTATGCCCTTGCACGCCAGACCGGTTTGACCCGAATGCCTATCGTCGATCGCAACACCGGACAATTCACAGGAATCATTAATGTGTTTCTCGTTCTCTCTGCCGGAAAAGATCAGCAACATAAGGTTGTCGCAGACTTCATCCGCCCACCACAGTTTATTCCGAACACCATGCCTCTCGATGACATCTTGCCACGCATGCGGCGGGGACGTCAGCCCATGTGCCTCGTCAAAAAGGAAGAAGATATCGTGGGGCTGATCACAACGGAGGACATTCTGAGAACCATCGTCGGAAAGCTGTAATGACGCCCACCCCCTCACCATTATGCCCCTCCTGCAACCGCTACATTGGCCCCGCAAACCGCTGTCCCTACTGTAGTGCAAACGCCACTCCCGCCCCAATCATGCGCACCATTCGTGTGACAGCCATCGCATTGGCAACCGCAGGGCTGTTCCTGCTATACGCCGCGGCACGTCACCGAGAGCCCCCTCTGATTAACCTTGCAGAGATCACCCCCGCCATGAATTTCGCTCACGTCCGGGTCCAAGGCAGCGTGTCTAAGGCGGCTTACATATCACGCGATCGCGCATACGTCGGATTCACAATACATGACAAAGAAGGCAACAGTCTCCGAATAGCAGCCTACCGGGATGTTGCCAAAGCCCTGCTCACAAACAACATGATCCCCGCCACCGGAGACCAAGTCGAGGTTCGAGGCAGCCTCAGCGTCACAGCAAAATCCGGACCCAAACTCTACCTAAAATCACCCAAACACCTAACCATCCAAAACCCAACCCCAAGCCCTAGAGCCCCCCTATAACCCCTAGCTAGACGGTGTCCGAAAAGGGTCTAGACACAAAAAAACTGAATATCCAATGTCGAACAAGGAATATCCAATTTTCAAGTGAAGAGAAACACCGGAACATAGCTCAGCTTTCGGCATTTCCGGGCAATGTATGCATTTGGATTCCGATGTTCAGTTGAATATTCCTTGTTGAATATTGGATATTGTGTAACTTTACACCTATGCCAAATAGCCCCTAACCCTGAACTCGGAACCCTCCCCTCCCCCATGACGCTCCTACTCTACGCAGCAGCACCTGTCACAATTCTAGGGACCTTATTGTCCTCGCTTCTGGCATGCGTGCCCGGACTCCATGTCTACAACATCATGGGACTTCTCGCCCTCGCCGCCCATACCGCCAATGCAAACGGTCACCCCATCCCCACTGAGATAGCACTCCCCTTTGCCATGGGATTGATGGTGGGCTATTCGGTGCTGAACACCATTCCCTCTATCCTTTTGGCAGCCCCCGATGAAAGCGCCATGTTCACCGTGCTTCCTGGCCAAAAGTTCTTTCTAAACGGGCATGGGCTGGACGGCATCATGATAACCACCATAGGGAGCGCCGGCGGACTCATCCTTCTGCTCCTCGTGCTGGGCCCATTGGCCCCAGCTCTACTCCCGGTTGCCCAAACCGTTCTTCGTCCACACACACATTGGATCCTCTGGTGCGTGATCGCCTTCATGCTCATGTCGGAATGGCCCAAGAGCAAACCCTCGGGACAAGCGGGCTGGGGAAGATTCGCGGATTCATGGCGATCAACAGGCATCGGCCTGATCACATTCCTGCTCTCAGGTCTTCTCGGATTTATTCTCTACTTCCGCACCCCTATCGCCATCGACGCATCATTCCAAAATCTGATGCCCGCTTTTGTTGGGCTCTTCACCATCCCCTGGCTACTGCTCAACCTTGCCAACAATCTACAACCCCCCGCACAGGTCACAACCTGCACCACACACCTAGATGCTGCGACATCCCTGCGAGGTGCCTTCGCCGGCGCACTGGGCGGTGGCTTTGCCGCCTTCTTTCCAGTCGTCACTGGCGGCATTGGCGGACTCTTGGCAGGACATGCCACCGCCATACGAAACGACCGAACATTTCTGGTGTCACAAGGCACCTCCAAACTCGTCTACTATGTCGGCGGACTTCTCCTGTTCTTTGTTCCCGGACTCGGAATCACGCGAGGCGGAGGGGCATGGATCATCGGCGGGATCGTGACACCCTACACCCTCTACGAATATCTGCTAGCTCTGGCAGCAATCGCTATCGGCGGAGCCTGTGCGCTACTTCTGGTTGCCCCACTAACGCGCATGACACTCGCAGCCATCGCCCGTATTGGCTATCGGCCCATCTCGTTCACTGCCTTTTTCATAATCATCGCTCTTGTCGGAAGCATTACCGGATGGAGTGGACTTGGCGTCATGACCGTCGCCACCGGCATTGGACTACTCCCCGTACTTTTTGGCTCGCGCCGCATGAACTGTCTTGGAGTAATCCTTCTGCCAATGGCCTGCAATATGTCTGGCATCGGCACCACCGTCGCCCAATGGCTGAGGCTATTGTGAAAATGCGAAAGCAGAAAGCAGAAATCGGAAATCAATACTCCGCTCTCCCTTTCTCTTCTTTATTTCCCAATTTCAAATTTCAAATTTCGGATTTACTCCCATGAAGGGTCTCACGCATTTTACAATCGGCGTCGCCACAGCTTCCTGTTTTCCCGGCGCCATAGCAGCAGCAGAAAACGGCAATCCGCTCTACTTCATCCTAGGGGGAATCTTTGGGCTTCTCCCTGACACGCTTGATTTCAAGTTCTACCGCTATTTCTATCCCCATCACGTCGAAGTCACTCCTGATCCTCTTGACCCTGATCCTCAGCAAATTGCAGACGCCGTCGCCGAATCCATCGCACAAGCCGCCAGATCTGAAAAACCGTTTCGCATCAAGCTTAACACCATTCGGCTTGGCGCCGATCTTTGGCAGCGTTACACCCTACGATTCAATCTCCCTGCAAAATGCATAGAGGTCGAAATGGGGGCCACAGTAGATACCGGAGGAACCCCCGTAACCTCCTCCGCCCCAAAACAGCCTTCGAGCGCCTCTGCTCCACTGCTAAATCCCGTCAAGCTCGACTACCTTGCCGCCACCAACATTGACATCTTTGAAGGCCCCATCTTTCAGATGACCCCGCACCTGGACGGATACATCGTTCCTGAGTTCATTCCCTGGCACCGTCAATGGAGCCACAGCCTTCTGGTCGGGTTGTTCTTTGCCATTCCCGCCTGGCTGCTCTGGGACGTGACAGCGGCCGGTGTGGTCGCTGCAGCCTACGCCGCCCATGCTGCGGTAGATCAATTCGGATACATGGGCAGTAGTCTCTTCTGGCCAGTGACTCGACACCGCACCCCCGGAATGAAGCTTCAGCACTCAGGCGAGTCGCTCCCCAACTTCAGCGCCGTATGGCTATCATGCCTGCTCATTTTCTGGAACCTATCCCGTGTGACCCCCGTCAACACCAACCCTCTCAAACTCATCCTCTGGGGTGCCATTATCCCCCTCGCCGCAATCCAAATCACCCGCCAGTGCATTAAAAAGCGGGCAGGGTGAACGAGAACGGGCGACGAAAGCAGATAACGAGGAGAAGCATGGTCCCACACTTGCAACCAACTCTTAAACCCTTTCTTAATGGTGCACAGTATCAGTTCACGCCCCACTCTCCACCGGCCCCACCACCGGCCCATCGACTTCGCTCAGGACCGGCAAGTCTACATGAAAACGCGTCCACTGTCCGACTTCGCTTTCTACACTCAGCTCTCCACCGTGATCTCTAACGATACCATAGCTGATCGATAAGCCTAGGCCGGTGCCTTTGTCCCGAGGTTTGGTCGTAAAGAAGGGCTCGAAAATGCGATCGCGGAGCTCTGGGGGGATGCCAGAGCCACGATCTTCGACGGTCAACCGGATCCAGCAGTCCAGCGGCGGAGGCCCCTGAACCAGAGACTTCGTCACGGCACGGGGCAGGCCGCCGCCCTCCAAGGCAGGCCGCAAACCGAGCATAGAGGGCAACGGCTTGCACAACGTAGCCTTGGCGGAGTCTGGGCCCCCGTCTCCGAGTTTCCATTTTCCTTCTGCGTTCCGTATTCCACACTCCACCTTGACAATAGCCTTCTTGCTGTTGTCACGGCCGGGGTATTTCTCGTTCAAAGCATCGCGCGCATTCGTCAAGAGATTCATGATCACCTGCTGAATCTGTTGGCTACTGCAATGGATCTGGGGCAAGTCATCGGGCACGTCGATTTCCAGCGCGATATGGTCGTGACGCATGACCACACCAACAAGCGACATCGTCGCATCCACAACATCACAGAGCCGCGCGGCACCGTAGCCTTGTTTGTCATGGCGAGCGAAACCCAAAAGGTTTTTAACGATAGTAGCAACACGCTCCGTCTCGTTTATAATCACGCGCGAAAAACCCACAATTTCATCGTTCTGGCCTTCAAGTTTATCAACAATAAGCTGCGCATACCCCAGAATTCCCATGATTGGGTTGTTGATCTCATGCGCCACGCCACCAGCCAGTGTGCCGATGGATTCAAGTTTTTGAGACTGTACCAACTGTAGCCGCAGTTGCTGCTGCATTTTCTCCGCCTTCTGCACTGCACGTTCGGCCGTCTGATCACGGAAAACCAATACGACGCCCCTAATGTCGCCGGCTTCAGCGAGAATGGGAGCGGCGCTATCGGAAATGGCCCGCTCGGTTCCGTCACGGGAAAGCAGCACCGTGTGATTTGCCAGCCCTACGATCTTGCCTTCACGCAGTACGCGGTCGGCGGGGTTTTCGACCTCGCTCCGGGTCTCCTCGTTGACGATGCGGAACACATCATTCAGTGGTTTAGTCAATGCTTCGGCCTCGCTCCAACCGGTGAGCTGTTCAGCCACGGGATTCATTCGCGTAACCCGCTCCGTGGCATCCGTGGCGATCACACCGTCACCAATGCCGTAAAGGGTAGCACGAATCTCTTCCTGGGTTTGCCGCCTGCACTGCTCAGCGCGGAATAGAGACTTGTAGAGATGTCGCCGCCGTTCGTTTATCAGATAGGCAGTCAGGAGGCCAAGCAGGACGAGGACGAGGGCGATGAAGAGCAGGATGCTCCGGGCGCGGTAACGGGCTTCAGCGAGAATTTCAAGTGTGTCAACTTTAGCCACCATGTACCAGGGAGAGCCGTCTATAGAGCATAAATCTGTCAGAACCGGTTCCCCTCGATAATCTAAGCCCTCAAAGACTCCCGTCAGGCCCATTGCCGCCTGGACGGCGGGAACATTCATTTGTGTCATAGGAATACGCAAGGTCAAAGGTGGATCAGGCAAATGGCGCAGCTTGTTCAAGAACAGCACCTCATCACCATCCCGGCAGAACAGTAGCGTTTCTGCTGTCTTGCTGGGCGTAGGCCAGGATTGGATGAGCGGATATAGATAGTGATTCGGATCGGTGCGCAACAGAATAACGGAAACCACATCCCCTTCTTCATTCACGATCGGTGCGGCCACATCCAAATGGATCCCGTAACCACGCTCGCAACCATGGAAATTGCCTAAAACGGGCTGATTCGCTTCAACGGCCTGCACTGCCAATTCCTTCGCCCGAACCTCCATGACCACACCATCGGGCTCCAACGAGAGTAAGAGGTGCCCCTCCAGGTCGGCCAAGATGACATTCTGTAACTCATAGCCTTCCTGAAACAGCCGGAAGCGGCGCAGAAGCAGGCGCTTAAGCGCCTCATCATCGGGCCTCTTGAGCCATTCAATCGCACGCATTCTGACTAATCCGGAAGCTATTAGGCGGGCATCCGTCAGCCGTTCCATCCGCCAGTTCGAAATGCTCGCGGCTTTTTCATCGGCGATGAATCTCAGTTCGTTTCTCTTGTTGACACGTATCGCCTCTATCTCGTGACGGTAGTACCGGTGCCCGGTAGTGATAAATGCCAGGCTAATCACAATAAAGATCACAATAAATTTTAGTATTGAGTGACGTCGTGCAGTACGAATCAATTCCGACGCGCTCGATGACTGCGTGGCATTGACGGCCCCTGCTGGCGTTTGATCTCGATTGTTGGTTTTCATCGTGCAACTCCCCCTAAACTTTCCATGAGGATACTTAATCCTTTTTGCATCCTAATCGTAATCCTACGCATAATCCTAATCAAAAATGACACCTCACATCCCGATTATGATTACTGAGCAGGAGTACGATTACGAAAATACAGACACGTTCTCTGACTTACCCTCATTCTTAATTTGCACGACACTAACCTAGCGACTGTCGAGAATCTCCCGCACCTTCTTTGCAATATCATCACGGGAGAATGGCTTGGGAAGAAAGTTAACATCCGAATCGAAAATCCCACGATCCGCAATGACGTTAGCCGTATAGCCGGAAACGTAAAGGCATCGCATGTTGGGACGCGTTTCTTCCAATTTCACCGCCAGGTCGCGGCCGCTCATACCGGGCATCACCACATCGGTGATCAGCAGATCTATCTCGCCGTCGCGTCCCGCGACCAAATCCACAGCCTCTTCCGGCGATTCGGCCGATAACATTTCGTACCCCAAATCGGAAAGGAACATCGCGGTAGTAAGACGAATAGAATTCTCATCCTCGACCAGCAGAATGGTCTCATTACCGCGCGGCCGCGGAGTCGCAACCTTGGTTACCGCAGGGGCTCTAACGCCCTCCTCGCTGACCGGCAAGTAGATTCGAAACGTGGTGCCAACACCCGGTTCACTGTAGACGTTGATGAAGCCGTCATTCTGTTTAACGATTCCGTATAGTGTCGCCAGCCCCAACCCCGTACCTTTTCCAACACCTTTGGTCGTAAAGAAAGGCTCGAAGATGCTGACGAGCGTCTTCGCATCCATCCCACACCCATCATCGCTGACCGCTAGCACAATAAAATCGCCCGGTCGCGCTTCCGCGTGCTCCGCGCAGTATTCGTCATTAATGGTTGCATTGATGGTTTCAATCGTAATTTTTCCCACCCCCGCGATAGCATCTCGTGCATTCACGCAAAGGTTTGCAAGAATCTGGTCAAGCTGGGTCGGGTCCATCTTCACCGGCTCCAGACTTGCTCCCGGTTGCCAAAGCAGATTGACATCTGCACCGATCAGGTGCCGAAGCAAGTTAAGCGTGTCGGCCACTGCGTCATTGAGGTCCAACACCTTCGGCTTAATGGTCTGCTTCCGGGCAAATGTCAGCAGCTGGCGAACCAATCCCGCAGAGCGCTGCGAATCGCGTGTAATTTCATCAAGCCATTGACGAACCGTATGGTCAGCGTCAAGATTGTCGCGGCATAAATCGACATAATTCATGATCCCCGTCAAAAGATTGTTGAAGTCATGTGCCACGCCCCCAGCCAACCGGCCCACGGATTCGAGTTTCTGCGCCTGGAGCAGACTCTCCTGCAGACGATTCTGCTCGGTGATGTCGTGTAGTGTGACGATCAGATTCCCGGGCACAAAGCGTACAAAGATCTCGCATACCCGGGTTGAGCCATCCTGACAGCAAATCCGATACTCGCCGGCACAAACGGTCCCCCCCTCATCGCGACCTTTCGCCAGTAATGGTTTCCACCGCTCGAGGACCTCACGTCGGTAGTCAGGATCAGGATAGGCAATCTCGAACCATTCGGCCGTCGTGGCTGGTGTGTGACCAAATAGTTCACAGGCGCTTCGACTCCAAGAAAATATGTTCACATTCTCGGGATCGACAACGGCAGTGGGGATGGGACTCGAATCCAGCACCAAGCGCAGTTGCTCCTCGCTGGCCGCCAGCAACGCTTCGTTCGCCTTTTGATCAGTCACATCCTGGATCACACCATAGACTAGGTTTCTGTCGCGGTCATACTTCGCCACCGAATAGACGTCCACCAGAGCACCATCGGACGGTCTTTGTATGCGAAACGTAACATCATACGCTTCGCCCCGCTCGCACAGTCCCGTCAAAGCGCTATTTAGCATAGCCCGGTATTCGGGAAGCGGAATCTCCTGCACTTCCTTGATGCCCCAAAGTCGATTATCGAAGCCGTAGATGCACCGCGCTTCCTCAGAAGCGTCGACCATGCCTGTAGAAAGATCAAGCTCCCAGTCGCCAATGAGAGCAACACGCTGGGCACGATGTAATCGAGCTTCACTAACCCGCAATGCCGCCGTGCGCTCTGAAACTTTTCGCTGTAGCGACCATGACCAGAGGAAAACCATTGCAAGAATGCCCAACAGGGGAATGGCCACGACAGCGACATATCCCAAAAGGTCCAACAGCGATGTCGACGATTCTTCGTAGACCCCCATCCACTTGTCGTGGATTCGCCGATACTCACCACTTTGCTCGATTGCTTTCAGTCCTTCACTAAGATTCGCGAGTAGAGCCTTGCCGCCATTCTGGACAGCAAAACAGTATTGCGAAGCCAACAGCGGCACGTCACCTACAACCAGATTGCGCAACTTGAACTTGTCGATCCAATACAGCGCAGACATACGCGCCACAAGAGCACAGTCCTGCCGACCCGCAGCCACCTCCCGCAGCGCATCCTCTTGATCCCGCACCACCGTCAAGCGGTTTGTCAGACCTTGAGCCACGACCCACTCATGCAGGATATCCCCGTCCTGAACAATGATGGATAGATCCCGCAGTTCAGCGAGGTTGCAAGGCGGTCGCCCGTTTCCCCGGCGGACAACACTAACACGATGATTGATGTTGTGCGGCGGACTGAAATCGACGTTCGCGTCACGGTCCAAGGAATATGACATACCTTCGATAGCGTCAATCTCGCCCTTCTCAAATTCCTTGACGATATTGGCCCACGGTCCAAGCCGTATTTCGATATCCATCCCCACGGCCTGCGCCACAGCCCGCACGAGATCAACGTTGTAACCTGCCGGGTTACCTTTCTCATCAAGAAACTCGAATGGCGGGTAATTGTCATCCCCGCCGATGACAATCGGGCGGTCAGACGGCAGTTCGAGTGCCGCAAACCACTTGGAGTAAAGTCGGCGGCGCGTCCCGTCGGCCACCACCAACGCCAGGCCCTCGTTCAACATCGAAAGCGTGTCGCTATCGCCGTCCTTAACCGCAAAACAGAAGTCCTGCGTATAACCGGAGATCGGGCGATTCACAATCATCAAGTCTTGAAGTCCAAGCTCATCGATCAAACGAAGCGCAACCAAACGCTGCATGAAAACCGCATCGCCCCCCCCCTTCGCAGAGCATACGCAGTGCATCCGCAAAGGTGGGGACACTGATGATATCGAAATTGCGCTGCTCACGCAGAAGAAACTCTTCGGCATTGTCGGCATCCATCACCACCACGCGACGGCCTCGCAGATCGCCAAGATTGTGAATGTCACGAGAGCCTTGCCGCACAACGATGCAACCGCGCATCGTCATGTAGGGAACCGTAAAGTCAAATAGGGCTTCCCGCTCCAGCGTGCGGCCGACCAGCGGCAGCGCGTCGATCTCCCCACGTGCCAGCCACCCCTTGACCTCCGCCCAAGGGCCCGTGCGAAATGTAACGTCACGCTCCATTGCCTTTATCGCAACGCGTAGGAGTTCCACGGAGAAGCCTCGCGCCGAGCCCTGTTCGTCGACGGTGCAGAACGGCGGATAGTCGACTTCGCAGCCGGCTCGAACCCCATCCCCCGTTTGCGCTGGCGCTTCCTGACTCCAACCCCCTATTGGACACACCAGAAGGGCCAGAAAAAGAGACACGAGACCCACTCCGTCTCGTCTTCGCCCCTCCCTTTGGTCTTTCGCATGATATTCCACTTAGGTTCCCGCCATTTTGTCTGATAAAGTGCTAGATCGCAGTCGCCATCCACCATTGGACTTGATAGGCCAGACTGGTCGAACGCACCGCACATCACAATTGTTATAATTGTACGACAACATACTAAGGGAAACCACTATATTTTTCCGAGGGGAAACACTATGCGCTGTTAAGAAATTGATCACCTGCCTAACCCCCTTCACGACGCGTTGCCCAAATTAGTTAGAGCCCCGCAGAAACGGCACATACCAGCCGGGGCGAGGGCGCCCCGGCTCCATTATTCCAGAATGGGGTTGGTTTACTGAAATAGAGGTGGCCCGCCCCCGGGCCGCAAGGCGATGCCCCATTCCGATCAATGACGTCTGTATCTCTGCTACGTTCAACCAGCACCCGCCATAGCGGCAACAGACTGTGCCCCAGCACGCAGAAGTTCTTCGTTTGCCGGATGATCAAAGGTGTAGAGCGGTTTACCTGCCGCGAGGAGCTCCCTACATAGGGCATCCATCTTGCCTCCGCTTGTCGCGTGGGAAACCACGATGGCGTCGGCCATGCTGGCGACGAAGCGATTCCGAATCATCGCCGTCTCCGCAGTGACGTGGCGCATCTTCTCCGGAAACGGGGATACGATCGCTAGACGGCCACCCTCGACTGCAGGACGGCAATCTATCGGGCTAGTAGGCACGCGGCGATACATGCCGCGAGCGAGACACCAGATGACCGGGTGTGGGGATTGAAGCAGAATGCGGAGGCATTCCTGCTCCATGGGGGAATGGAACCCACTCACAACAAGAATGCCGTCGCGGCGAAATTTCTTGGCGAGGTCGTAGGTTTCAAGAATTAGTCTTCCAGGACATTTGACCGAGCAGAACAGCGCCACCTTGGGGCGCTTCAGGATCGAAGCGTCACCAACCGTCCTCAGAGTCTCCCCGCTGATACTCATACGGGCACCAAGAGGTGATACATGGTAAAGGGACGCCGCCCGAAATGGTGCTGCGTTTCGTCGACGTGCTCTGCTCGATGAACAATCCGCGATTTCAGAAGTCCCTGCGTCCCTGCCAAGTTGAGTTTCGTCCTGTTGTTGTCAATGGACTTGGATATGCCATCACGTGCTTTGTTTGTATCGCCGTCGAACACATACCCGAGCATTGCACCCGCTTGTTGTGCGGCAGAGTACTTGGCCGTCACGAAACACATCATACCTTGGTTGCCCGTAACGTATTCTCCAACCAGAGATGTCCACTTTCCTTTTCCATATGTGACATGCAGCCTCTTTGCCTCGATGGCGAAGTATGTGTCGCTTCCCTGTGTTGTCACGAAGCAAATATCAATGTGACCTTTGTGTTGAGCATCATCGACAGATTTATCAAGTACTTGGTATTCGGGACACACTACGAATGGGCCGCCGCGCATACGTAGATCGACTTGGAGGCGCTTCACAAGGCGGGTAGAGAGGTGGTTCTCAAGTTCGTTGGGGCTCTTCTTGCGAAGAGTTGAAGCACAGTCGAGCACCGTATCAAGAATTACGGGAATCTGGTCTTCTGGAAACAGAGCGACACAAGCTCGGGCATTCACGCATCGACCTCCCGCATGGCGTTGCGAGCATCCGCTATACGGGCATAGATCTCCGCGGCGTCGTTCAGCGCCGCTGTTCGGGTCCAGCCAATGAGGGCCGTCGGCTTGAAAATGTGGATGAAAGTCCCATCAAATGCAATGATGCCACGCAGGTAGTCAAGGCAGCCTGATCGAGATGACGATGATTCGGCCAGCCTGGCGACGGATAGGAAAGTCTCGTCTGAAGGTGTTACTTCTCTGAATGGCTGCGGATCGGCTGTTAGTTCAGCCGTAAGGCAGGCCATGTCACTGGCTTTATGGACACCCCCGGATATCGACACTCTCACGTCAGATTGCGATTGCCCGGCCCACTCATTGAGTGTGTTACCAAGAGTCTCGGCATACGAAGAAAGCCCGCCGGAGTAGTTCTCATAGTTGTTCTTCTGGATGGGGGCGCGGGTTCGCAGTTCTGCGCTCAAGCTGGCTGGCGTCGCACTTGGGATGACGATGTCAACACAGTCTTCAACCAACGCAATCTCCTGGTCTATGAGGCCGAAGTACTCAAACACAAGAGGATCAAGTTCAAGCTGGAGGTCTTCGGTTTCTCTCCGCCGGTTATCAGTCCATTGCTGATGCGCCAACACGTCATCTGCGTCCGGCTGCGTGGTCAGCATTCGGCGCTTGAGTGCTTTGACCCGCTGGGCGATCTTCTTTAGGATTTTGTCGGCAGTCGCTGGAACGTAATCGCAACCTGGCAACGGAAGGGGAAGCGAGAGAAGCTCCGTAAGCAGCATTTTGTCCCGTTCGGTTCCCCAGTTCGCTGCAACATTGAACAGGAAGTACTTGGCGAGCTTTGAGCGCACGTATACAGCTAAGAAGATCAGCAGGTCTTCGTCCTCGGCAGGCCCGCTGATTACCTGAAGCGAGTCCTGGAAAACGACGTCCTCAGCGCAATACGTAACTTTCGCAGATCCGTCTTTGCCAATTCCTTGACTCACCAACACAAGGGGGGACTCGTAGATACGGGGGTTACGTGCACGGTGAAGCAGAGGGAACCGCTCGCCGAGGGGAGAGCAGTCATCCGGCAGGACAAACAGACCGGGGAACGGAGCGGAAGCCTTCAAGAATGGTTTGGTATTCTTCCAAGGGCGCTGAGTCGGGTTCGTTGTACTTTTGGTGGCAGGCTGGAACCCTTCTCCTTTCACCCACCGCAGTTTCTCGCGGGGCTTTCCTGCAATGTCACCCAGTTTTGGCATTTGCTGAAGCAGATCGAGGAGCTTGATGTCGCGGGGCGTGCCCCAGAGATATTCTTTCCAGACTGCAGGTGCAGCGTCTTGATCCGCAGCAGCCAGTATCCGTCGGAGGGGGATGAACTTCCTGTCGGCGGGGGCCACAGGGATGATGCCATCGCGCCGGTCAATATGGGTTACTTTGGGCACCGAATACTGGATCAGAGCATCAGTCACGTCAGGCAAAGCAGCCCTGAAATGCACAATCATGCACGGGCATTTCGCCTCTTTGAATAAGATGAAACTGTAGTCGGCGAGCTGGACCACCTCCTCGACGGTCACGGTTCGCAACCACTCGCTCTGAAACTGATTCGTCTTATCGTTCAGGAAGGTTTTTGACGGCAGAAGCAGACAGGCCACGGCTCCTTCGGCGAGATGGTCGGGTACCTTCCGGGCAAATTGATGATGTTTGCCATTCCTCGCCCCCCGCCCCTCCCACGGCGGATTGCCGACAACATAATCGAAACCCTCGGGTAGTTTATGGGTGGGGGCCAGGAAGTCGTCTTCACGGATTACGGGGAAGGTCGGCAAGTCGTCGGAATTAGGATCGCGATGGAGAAGAATGCTGGGCAGTTTTCCCTTACGACGAACATAGCCCTGAACGTCTGGCGGATCGAAGCGATCAAGAAATGCAAGGTAGAGACTGAAGCAAGCAATGCGGCATGCTGTTGGGTTGACATCTACTCCGCAAAGTTGGTCACGTAGTATAGCGTTTAGGGCGTCCGCCTTGCGCCCATAGTCACGCGCCAAGGTCGGGTGCCCGGCTTCCCATGCGGTTGCCATGCGGTTAAAAAGCGTTACAAGGAATATGCCGGAACCGCAGGCGGGATCAAGGACGCGTTTACCCTCAAGCGTTTCGTCAGCAGGGATTGCCAAGTCAATGACCGTCTCGGCTAGGAACCTCGGCGTGTAGTATGCGCCCTTGGCCCGCTTTTCTGGCTCGTCTTCGCGTTTTAGAAAATCTTCATAGACCGCGCTGATCGTCTCCACGGGAATGAAACGGAAATCGTACGCCCAGAAATCAAGAGTGTATTGTCCTGTCCCTAGGTCATGGCCCTGGAGAAAATCCGTCAGACTCTGCAACGCAGCGGCACTCAATTGCCTACATTCGGAAAGGGTCGCACGCTCAAACATGCTCCCGTTGAAGTCATTCTTCAACCTTTCGAAAAGGCAATGAAGCGCATGTCTCTTGTCTTCGACCGTTCCCAAGGCGTCAAGCATCTGTCCAAGCGACGTTGCGGAAGAACGCTGGCATTCTGTGTGGTCATCCAAGTCGATGATTCCCCTATCAATCAGGTAGCACGCGAAGAGAATACGGGCCAGGAATGTGTGTACCTTCTCAACGTTGAGTCGGCTGTTGCTCTCGACGAGCTTGTCACAGAGCTTCCGCAGGTTGTTCAGCAGATATGCGTCAACGGTTTGCTCTGGGGAGAAATGCGCCGCGTTGGCTCGATAGTAACTGCCCGTTGCCAGTCGCAGCAGGAAAGTGCGCACATTGACAGCATAATCCGCAAGATTCAGCGCCTCGACCAGGCCGATGTCTTCCCCCGTTGAGGCATCCGCACGTGTGGGCTTGGCCAAACCGGAGTAGACGCGGACGGTTGTTGCATCGGCAACAACAAGCACTGTTGCAACGCCTTGATTCCAGAAGAGGCGCTGTAGGGACGCACCATCGCTTGGGGAAACCGGCTTACTCCGGACGGCAAGATACAGCGTCGGCAAACCATCAACGCAGAGCACTCCACTCAGCCCCAAATCATCCCATGCGCGGATGAGCACATGAAGATAGGGCGTAAGCGCTGAGTCGGCCTTCATTTCGGCCGGTGAGCCATAAAATAGCAGCCCTGCTGGCGCCTCTCTGCGGTGTGCGTCGACCAGTGCCTTTCGGCTTATCGTTTTGCTCTGCTTGTTCATTGGCTATCTAAGCGATTGTTCGTATTAGCGTTCTTGCCACGCCCTGAATCAGTAAGTCATCAACAGGTATAAGGTTCCCGTATGCCGGGTTTTCCGGCTTCAGGAATACTCCGTCTGCATCCTTTACCAGAGTCTTGAGAGAACACGCCTGATCTATCAAAGCCGCAACCATGTCGCCGTTCTCCGCTTCCCGTGTTCCATCAACAATGATCCTGTCGCCATCTAGAATTCCGCGACCCTCCATGGAATCACCATGGACGACCAGAGCGAAGGTCTTCCCTGTCGGCTCGAAGCCAAGCGTTTCGACGCCGATACGAATTGTCCCTTCAACCATCTCCTCGGCATCTACAGCAACGCCGGCCGGGATGTGACCCAGTACGGGAACAACCACCGTTGCCTCTTGTCTCGCTTCCTCCCCCACGAGGCGAACGGAGCGTGCTTTCCCTGGATCCCGATCAATCAAGCCCTTCTTCTCGAGGGCATCCAAACGATCACAGACGGCTCTCGTACTGCGAAGCCCAAAATGGTCCCGCATTTCCCGAACGCATGGCGTTGGTTGCCCCGAGTCGATTGCATCTCGGATGTAATCCAGTACCTGTCGCTGTTTTGGTGTTGGCCCCTTCATAACGCTACTCAAATGAGTAGTATATTCGACTGGAGCTGTCAACACAGAAATAGTGCAGGAGCAACAGTTGCTTTTCGCCCGCCATTGGCGGTTTGCTAAGCCTCTTCATGTTGTCAACTTTTCCTCAAAACGCTTGAAGGATGGTGATCGCCGGATATGGGTCATATCAGGTAGCTCTTTGATGATGCGCATCGCATCAACAAGACTGTTGTACTTCCCGCGCCCATTCTCCTTGAACAGCTTAATCAGACGCTTCTTTGGGCTGATGATCTGGTCCGGTTTTTTGCTGCTCCTGATCCTTTTTACCGGATGGCTTGTTCTTGAAAGACATGCAGTGAGTGCTCTTCCGTCTGCCAATAGCCACGCCTCCAACTCTTCGGTGATACAGACAAGACAAACAGGTTTGGCCTCCATTCCGGCATACGTGAGGGACTGCATTATGGCGTCTCGATCTGCTTTGCGACATGGCTTTTGGTTACTACCGTGCGGTGAAGGATAGAGGTCCCATACGATGAGGACTTTCTCGCAGCCCTGCGCAATAAGGAGTCGGACATCCTTGCCACAGTCACTGACCATTTCGGGTTTGTTTCTGTGGTTGACATATTCTACATCCAAGCTCGGGTTCAGCTTCTCTGCAAGATGCTTGCAGACCTGCCAGTCGGCTCCTTGCGCACCGCTTTCAAAGATCATCCCAATCTTCATGATCGCGACCCCCTGTCGAGACGTCCCATCGTGTACAACTTCCCAGGAGTAAAGCTTGAAGCCCAATCACTCACCACCTCTGAGTCCGCCGGACGAACGAACGTAGGGACACCATCGACTCGCTCACAGAGCACCAGATGCTGAAGGTGCAGCATGTCGAGAAGATAGGGAGAATGAGTGGTTAGTATAACCTGTGTATCTCCCGCTTGGACGGACATTCGAATTTCCTCTAGAACCAACTGAATAGTCCGGGGATCAAGCCCATTCTCGATTTCCTCTACCACAATTAATGGAGGAGGTCCCGGGCTACGAAGGAGGGCAAGAAGGGCAAGAATACGAAGCGTACCGGTAGAGAACAACCAACCTGGAATCTTGTACTCCTGTTCGGTCATTTCAAGGCTGACGGCACGTTCGAGTTCGGATGTGAGCTTCGGTTGCAGGTCCCGCGCATAGGGAAGGACGTACTGCATAGTGTCAAGAATGCCCTCAAATGCAGCAGAATCGGTCTGTTTTACCCAATGGAGGTACTGAGCTATATTCGTGCCATCCTTACTCAGCCGAATACTGCCGCCTGTGCGCTTCTGTGCGACGGGTTCCCCCATGTTCTGGGGAACCAGAGTAAGAAATTGCCAGTGACCTATGCCACCAGCACCGAGGTCCTGCATGACAGATTTCCCCTCGGCCATCAGCCCGCCCTGTTGGCGTCCTGGCGGCATGGGGTCATATTTCACAAGCCCTGAGTCGTCGCGCTCTATCTTGATTCCCTTTCGGAAGTTCAACTTCTCCCGCTGAATGAAGAGGTCATTTCCTCCATTACCCATGGTAATATCCATCTCCGCGCGAAAAGCCCCCAAAAAGCGGCCTCCATGTTTCCCCGTGATGGTAAAGGTCATAGGATTTGTCTGGTATGCCCGCTTCTCCTTCGTCTCTAGCCGGTCTTCATGCGACACGCCCTGATTCCAAGCGTGATCGAATCCATGCCATGGCGCCATGGAACTATCAAGATCCTCTTGTACTATTCGTTCAAACGTTTCCAGGCCTTCGATAAAACTACTCTTCCCTGAACCGTTGTTCCCAATCAGAACCGTTAGGGGCTCCAATTTAATGGTGCCACTATCCTGTATAGCTTTGAAATTGCGAATGCGTACACTCGTTAGGCTTGGTTGTTTCTTCATTTGATCAGTCCTTTCTCCACATCACGATACGCATTGCGGGCCGCAACCTTTACGGGGTCTGGCACAAGCGGGAAGGTCGTGAGAATGTGCGCGAACTCATCCTCCGTTAGCCCGTACAGGTGCGCGATGAGTCCGTCCAGCTCTGCCCGGAGCTTGGCGCACGCTACGGACTCGGTTACACCAACAGATTTCGCCGTTGCCCGCCCACCAAAGATATCTTTCGCAAGATCGTCGAATTCGGAAGTCGTGCAGATCAGGCGGGCTGTCCGTTCCACAATAGAGAGCAAGGCCGCATCCTTTTTGGTCAGGCGGGGAATCGGAAGCTGATACATGTAGAACATGTTACAGTGAGCCGTTATCTTCTTTCGAATGAGCCAGTCGATTGTGAAGCTATCGAAGAGCGAAGTAACAAACACCAGAGTGTGGGGATCATTCTGCGTGGACGACACAACCAGAGTGTTTCCCGCATAGCATTTCGCCGGGATTATTGAGGCAATAAGAGATCGTTCATTTGTTGTTGCCGTTATGTCGCGAAACCCAAGACGAATTGACTCATATCCTAGCTTCTGGCCCGAGTCATCTTCCTTGCCAAGTAGGTTCAGACGCCCCTCATTTTCTTCAACCCACCATTTTGGATCTGCATATAGATGATCAAAATGCCAGATCATCTTCCCCTCATACAGGGGTAATCGCCCCTTTCCTGATTCCGTCTTGAATAGGTGACTGTCATTGGTCATGTGAAACTCAGCAGAGAATCGTAGATTCCATTGACCAGGGATGTCTTCTCCGAGAAGGGGGACATGGAGGAGCTGTTTCGCGATCTGGACATCTAGCGCACTCCTGAATTCCATAACTGATAGCGAATCAGGGGCCAGTTTCCTGATTAGTCCGACTGAAACATCAATATGAGCCGACGATGTATGCAGAAACTCCTCAAGTTTGTCAGCCGCAACAGCTTCACGTGGGTTGATTCGGAAGGCTGCCTGAAACGACTCAGACGTCCCCCCCTTTACAAACGACAGGATGCAGAACTTGAAGGCATGATGGACGTTCTCGAAGACAAATTTCTCGTTCGAGAGGCCGAAGAGACGGTCGATCCTGGATGAACCAAACAGCATCTCGCGCAGCTGTTTCGTTCCGAGATCAGTATAGACTCCACTCGGGACAATAATACCGCAGCGCCCATCGGATCGCAACAGACTGTGACACTGCTCTAAGAAGAGCTTGTAAAGGTTGATATCGGTTCCGGCCTTCTTGCCATTCACGATGCTGATCTGATTGTGGTATTGCTCCGCCGATCGGAAAAAACCACTGAGATGTGGAAATCCGCTGAGATAGTCCAGCCAAGAGCTTAGTATCCTCGGATTGTTCAGGAGCTTCGCTTGCTCATTCTGGAATTCTTTGATTGTCATTTTCTTCTTGGACACGGCATCCGAATAGTCCTCGAAGAACTCCTTGCCGTTGGGTTTGAAGATCTCCCAAGGCGGGTTAGTGATGATGGCGTCGAAGCCGCCTCGCTTATTGATGATTTCGTCGAATTCATAGCCCCAATGAAAAGGCTTCTGGGCAAGGATGTCGGATTCCCGAAGATCCCGCTTCTTTGAGCGCCCGGCCTTGTTCTTCTTGTCGTCCCAGGTGACTTGCTCATACTTGATGTCCAAGCTCGTGAATTGCTCAAGCAACAGCTTGTTGAGAATGCTCTGGGCGGCCTGTTTCTTCGCTTTAATGCCATCGCGCAACTGTTGGAGGTCGGTGCCGTATCCCGTGGCACGGCGATAGACGGCCACCAGTTCGTTCTTCTCTTTGAGCAGCTCCTCGAATTTCTGCCCCTGGATCTTGGCCAAATATTCACGCTCGGTCTCCTTGCGCGTCTTCGCAACCTTACTCTCAACTGCAAACCCAAGCTCATCAGGCCCCGGCTCGCGAACCATGGCAGGTTTTTTCTTATGTGCAGAACCGCCGGTTAGGGCGTTGAACTTGGATGGATCAACATGCAGCAACCCGATCAGGGAGTTGCCGGCCATGATGTTGAATTCGATATTGGGCAACGGTTCGAGTTCCTCCACCTTGCTCGCCGCAGCAACGAGGGCGAGAAACAGCCGCAGCTTTGCTATTTCCACAGCCTCTTCCATGATGTCTACGCCGAACAGGTTGTCCGTGATAATGCGTTTCTTAATGAAGTAGCTGATGCTTGGATGATCTTTTTGGATCTTCTCTAGCTTCTTCATGAGCCCTTTATGCCCAAGAAATTCGATCCTCCCGATGACGGCGGAGTAAACGTTGATCAGAGTTTTCATGGCAGCAACCAGAAACGCGGCAGAACCACAGGCTGGATCGAGCAGGCGAAGATCCGGGAGGACATGATCAAGCAGAAGCTGACAGAGACGTGCGTCGAGATTCAGGAGGAGGTCGCCTATTTCGTCAAACCGACGGGATGCCCCCGTGGCGTTCTTGTTTACCCCATCGAGAATGAGCTGATGAATAGTGCGCTCGCACAGATATTCCGTGATTTCGGGGCGGGTGTAGTACGCACCAAAGGCCTTCTGGTTGATATATTTCTCAAAGATATACCCTAGGACATCTGGATTGATCTCGTTGTCCTTACCGCCCGGGGTATCATTCAGATTCCATGAATAGTCAGCGAAGAGCGTCAACAGGTTCTTGAATGCTTCGTCAGGTACGGTGATGTTCGGCCAGTCAATCTCAATGCGGTGCCTGAGGAATAGGCCGCCATTGAGGTATCTGATCTTTCCGAGGAGCTGTTTGATGGAATTACTTCTGTCGTCTTCTGGTTTGGCAAATCCTTCAAAGAAGAGAGGCTTGAGGAACTCTTGAAAATAGAGATCCTTGCCCTTTCGCTGCATGGTTGCGAGTTTGTTCTGTAGATAGAACTCATCCCCGCCGTCCAAGAAGAACTTCTTCTGGAGGAAATAGATGAACATCAGACGATGCAGGAGGACGGAGGCATACCAGCGGCGGTCCTTCTCATCTTTGATGCCCTTGATCAGGTCCATGAATGCAAGATGTTGATCCTGAAATTCGCCGTAGAACTTCTTGGTGACCTGCTCTACATCAAGCGCAGTCTTGAGACGTTCGGTCACCTCAATGAGGGGGACGTCTCCGGTCGCCTCGAAATCACCAATCTCGAACACCATGGCGCTCAGTTTGCTGAGGAACAGATCGCCAGGCTGCCCCTTTACATAGGTGTGGCTTCTGGGGTGTAGCTTGCCGTCCTGGCGTTTGACCCAGTACCAGAGGCTTTGAGTGCTAGCGGCATCCACGAAGATAAGAAGATTCTCGTGGTAGTGTTTTGCGACGACCTTATGGATAGCCAGACGCGTCTTGGCATCGGGAATCTCACCATCCTCGGACTTAATCTCCAAAGCAATGACACCGGCCAGCTCTGCCAGAGGGCAGCGCGAAAATGACTTCTCCTTGATCGCAAACGGGGTTTCATGCCGTGCGCCGGGATTCGACCATCCGAGTTCTTCGATAAACAGCTTCTGAAATTCGAAACCGTTAAGATAGTCACGGCAGCGAGAGAGATTCAATGTCATGACTGCTCCTCCCCTGGTTCGCTGAATAGCCCCATGGAGCAGACAATGCGGGGCTCACGGCCCTCTTCTTCATCGTGAACCAAACAGAGTCGCCCCTCGGCGCGCAGCATAAGGGCAAGTTCAGCCAGTTGATCGTCACTAATGCCAGCTTTGAGTTGGCGATTGAGTGTGTCCGTCGCGACTTGGCGCAGCGGAAATTTGTAGATTTCATCAAGGACTCTGTTGATCTCATCGGAGTTCGCCTCAAACAGGGTTCCCTGAATATCCTGAACATAGTGCTTCAGACGCTCGTAAGTTCGGAATCTCGCCCCGCGCGGGTTGCCAAGCTGACCGCCGATGCGCTTCTCTTCGCGGACAATGTGTTCAACGCCAGCCTGTACCAGTCCGTGATGCGCGTCATGCCGCGGCAGGGCAGGCGTGTCCGGGGTGCAGGCAGCCGCGCGTAGAATCTCCATCTGTGACTCCGTGATGCTTTCACCTTGTTGGTTCACATAGGCCAACGCATCATTGCGTTCGGCGGTCCGCATGTAGACCAAAACGCCTTCCGGGCGGCGAGGTATCGTTACATGGTGGCGGGTCGAGTAGAGCACATCAGGAAGCGTCTCAATTGTCTTCAAAAGCTTGGGGTCGCTATCGGTGGCATTCTTCCATATCTGATAGGCCTGCGACGCGAGGTCGACTTCGGCGTCATCATCTCCATCAAGCAGACCTGCTTTTTCCGTAAACAAGTTTCGGACTGTCAGGTCATCGCTTTGATCCTCGAAGAATGCTTCATCGCTTCCGACCACCTCGGCATTCTCTTTCAGTCGGTGGCGCACACGCGACCGAAGTTTGATGATCCGTTCCACGCCATCGGCAGTGAAGAATGAATAGCACAGAATCTCGTCAGCGTTCTGACCAATACGATCAACTCGACCGACGCGCTGGATCAGGCGGATGATGGCCCATGGTAGGTCATAGTTCACGACAACCGCACAGTCCTGTAGGTTCTGCCCCTCACTAAGGACGTCGGTTGCAATCAGGATTCGGATTCCCCGGTCATTCGTGGTTTTGTCCTGCTTGTCATTGCTGATGGGGCTGAAACGCCATGCCAACGCCGTTGGATCGGGCGTGTCGCCCGAGACGCCAGCATGATCAGTCATCCCGCGCGATCGAAGTTGCTTGTCTACGTAGCGGACGGTATCAGCAAACTGGGTAAAGATGAGCACTTTCTCTGAGGGATGCTTCTTCGTCAGCAGGTCAACAAGCGCATTCAGTTTCGCGTCCCTGCTCGGATCCCAAGCCCCGTTCTTCTCCAGTAGGTCCATTAGCTTGTTTGCGTCGGCCCGGAGGTGCTTCTTGAGCTTCTTCACAAACAGGGACGACTGCAGCCAACGGAACTGGTTAACCTTCTTCTCCGCGTACACCTGATAGACCGATGCGGCTCGTTCCTTGAATGCGTCTTCGGTGTAGAGGGCGGAAGCGTCCTCTGGGCTACCCTCACCAAACAGATCGCTACTGACACCCGCGGAATCCTCGTCATGCAAGCGCGTATCGAGCAATTCGGCCCCTTGAGAACCGATGGGCAACGGAAGGTTATGCTCTATTGCGTGTAGGTAGACGTAGTTTCGAAGAATGTGCCTTTCAATAGACTGGATGAAAGCTATCCCAGAACTCTCAAGGCGCTTGAACAGGTTGGTACGGCAAAACCCCATTAAGCGTTTGCCTGCGCGCGAAAGATCGCGAAGTGCCTCCACCTCTTTTTGCGAGGGAGGGTGTTCTGGGGATTTTTCCTCGTAGTTTCCCAACCCGTAGCGAGGGAGTGAAAGGCTGTTGATGGTATCCACCACCAGGTCTGAGTACAGGCTGGCGTACTGGTCGCTGGGATTATTTTCATCCGCAACAAAAGAGACTGTACGTGGAACACGAGTAGGGAAATAGGAGCGGCGCCCATCCGGAAACTCAAGATACCTGCGCCCATTCGATGGATCAGTATGTGCGTAGTTATCTTGGATAAATGAGCGGGTACGCCGAACAAGATAAAGCCTCATGAGATCTCGCCAATCGTCGGGATGCTCGCTCTTCTCGAATGCTGCAAGGGTTCGTGGGGAACACTGATGGCGACGCAAAAACTCAGTTTCCGTCATATCTCTGAGATAGCACTCAGGCCGAATGCCGATGTCGCGCTCATCATCAACGAAAAGACGGAGCTGGTTGGAGAGATCGAGGTAGGTCTTGTTGTAGGGAGTTGCGCTAAGCAAGACGACGCGGCTGTCATTCTCCTTGAGATACTCCTGTAGTGCGCGATATGTCCGGCCTTCGCGGTTTCGTAAGTTGTGACTCTCGTCAACGATGACCAGTTGATAGCGTCGTTCATCAGGAAGGTCACGTATAGCGCAGCTGATAGACAGCACTTTGCCGCGCAGGCCATAGCGTTCACGGTAGTCATTCCACATGGGGACCAGATTCTTGGGGCAGATTATGAGGACGCGCATGCCGTAATCGTCCTCGAAAATCCTGGCGAGCGCGGTAGCGATGAGTGTTTTTCCAAGACCAACGACATCACCAATCAAAACACCGCCACGTTTGTTTACGTGATGAGCAGCAATTCTCACGGCCGCTTCCTGAAAATCAAATAGCGTGTTCTTGAATTCGCGCGGAATATGGAACTGGGACAGACCCGCCCGGGCTTCCTCGGCTAGGTGATAGGCCATCTTGATGTAGATATGATAGGGCGGCACCAGAGTCTCGCGGGCCCAGCTTTCATCAATTATCTGAATCAGTTCTTTTGAGATATCCAGACAGAAGCGATCATCCCAGCGATCATCAAACCACTTGGAGAGTTTCTGCGTGGCATCGTGGTCAAGAACATCAATATTCAGTTCTCCCTGTCGGGAAAGGCCGGACATGGTTAGATTGCTGCTGCCCAGGTAACCCACGATCGGATTGATTGGGTCAGACCGAAAGAGAAGATAGAGCTTCGCGTGCAGTGTGTGGCGCAGATGGAGTTTGACAACGACCTTCTTCTCGCGGAGTCGATGTGCGAGCTGACGCAACCCTTTCTCATCAGCGTTGTTGGGTGCGCCAAATATGAGTTGCCGCCGGAACTCCTCGGCGAGAGCTTTCTTTAGACGAATGGCGCTCTGGTTGTCAATTGCCTGGTCCCTGTCCAGAAGACTTAGCGTCGCTCTGAGTTCGTCTTGAGGGAGTTTCTGCATGCCGACCAGCAAGCGGCAGACACCACCGGCGTCAGACCAGTGCTCAATATGGGAATCCAATTGCCTCCAACCACGCAGGTTGAAATAGCCAACACAGAAATCTGCGCGATCTGATAGATCGAGCGTCTTCTGTAACGCAGGCGCTAGAGATTCCTCAATATTGTCAAATATCCGTGGCATTGCCTCTGCCCCCTAGGTGTTTCTTGATTCGCTTGCTTGACCTGAATTCACCCAGTTGTCGACTTCGGTGAGTTTGAATTTCCATAGCCGCCCGACCTTGCGGGCTGGCATAGCCTTATTTCTTATCCACCTGTGGATCGTATCTTGACTGACACCAACGTGTTCAGCGATCTCCTCAAGCGAATACCATCTTTCTGGTTCTGACATCAGCGACCGCCTCCTGCTGTCGAAATAGCAAATGCTGCGCAATCGTACACTCTAATACGGAACTGTACGTATCATATTCACAGGATTGTATGCAAGGTGGAAGCCTTGCGCATTCGCCTCTCTCAAACTCTTTTTCGTCACAATGAGGCGAAACTTCGAAAGCAGAAATCAGAGCGATGCAACATCCTGAAGTACGATTGATAACCCAGGGGCGAATTGCAAAAGTGACGCACGACCCGTTCTTTCGAAGCAAAGCGGAAAGCGTCACTGGCCCGGACGCATGAAACCCGCTCTGAACTGTCATGTTCTGGTTCTGTTCTTTTCCAGCCAAACCTGTGCTTCAGGATGCGCCTTCCATGCCGGTTTTAGAATGTCCCATGCAATGATGGCTTCCTCTCGACTGCCCATACTGTAAGAATCCGGCATTGATTTCGGCAACTTACGATGCTCAAGAAAATAGGCCATTGCATGACCATTCTGCTTTTGTGCGTGACCCAGAGATTTCAATGCCCCGTCACGGTCATCGGAAAGAAACCGCTCCAATACATGCGCCCAAGCGAAAACGGCACTATATTCTCGATCATCTTTGTAGTTTTTAAATAGCCGTCGCGCTTTTTCCATCTGCTGAAGAGTCAAATAGCATGCCATTAAACCATAACGTATGCCCTGATTGTCATTAGCGTTTAACTTCAGCATTTCTTCATGCTCGACCGTGGATTCCTCAATTTTCCCCGCATCCATCAACCTAAGCGCCAATTGACTGCGAGCACGCATATAGGGTCGAGTCTCTAACACACCCCAGAAATACCCAGCATTGTTCTTGAAATACGCCTTTCCAAGATTCGCCTCCCCAGTCTTAACCAGTTTTCTCAGGAACTCAATTCGCTCGTCGCTTTCCATCGGCGCAAAATTCATCAACCCCAGCCATGCATCAATATTTGTGGGATCAATCTCGACAGCTTGCTCCAGCAAATCAAATGCATCTTCAGGATCTGCACATTCCCCCGCGTCATACACCAAGTCCTGTGCCGCGTATTCGTTCTTAGAGCCCTTTGCTGCGCCGCCCATCATACGCTCCATCTGGCGCATAATAGACACTGACTCAATAGTTTGTTTCTTCTTCATAATCGTAAATCACCATCCTCCTCTAGGGTTTCACAAACCTCGGCTTTAGAAGCAAAACTTTAAGAAGTTTTACAGCGGCGAGGATGTCGCTGTAGCACACCATCTCGGATGGGGAGTGAATGTAACGACAGGGGATGGAAATGCATCCGGTCGCCACGCCCGCGCGACTTTTCTGAATAGCGGCGGCATCGGTGGTACCCCCATCCAAAACTTCACGTTGATAGGGAATGTTGCCACGCTCTGCCGTATCTATCATCCAATTTTTAACCCAGGGTTGCACAATCATGCCGCTATCTTTGATCTTGATCGCAGCACCCTTCCCCAATCCAACGTCCATCTTCTGCGTCGGCTCAGGGGTGTCGCAGGAATGAGTTACATCCAACGCCACACCAAGATCCGGCTGAATTCCGTAGGCGCCTGTCACAGCCCCACGCAGTCCGACCTCCTCTTGCGTCGTGAAGGCAAAGCACACATCGTGCGGCAACGGCTTGTCTTTGAGTTCCCGCATGACTTGAATCATCACGGCACACCCAATGCGATCGTCCATGGCTTTGGAAACAAGTTTGTCGCCAATCTCAACCATGGGTTGCAGAAAGACACCGACGTCCCCCACTTGCACAGGGCAGTCGTTGGCACTCGAAGCGCCCACATCAATATAGAGGGAACGCATCGAAGGTGCTTCGCCCGCCTTCTTGGGTTTCTCGGTGTGGATGACACCCACCACGCCATTCTCAAATTGAACACGTCCCCCCAGTTCGTAGGTGGGCGATACGCCCCCTAATGCGGCTGCACGCAAAAAGCCGTTCTTGTCGATGTATGAAACCATAACGCCTATCTCATCCATATGGGCCGCCACCATGATGGTCTTGCGCTTCTTGGCGGTCCCTTTGCGCAGGGCCAAGAGGTTGCCCATTGCGTCGACGTGAGGCATTTCGGAACAACCGCGAATCTCGGCGCGGATACGCTTTCGGATGCCATCTTCAAAACCCGAGGGCCCAAAGCCCTCTACCATGTTGCGTATTGTTTTCTTCATGCCTGTACCTTCAGTAGGGTTGGGGTCATTTCACGAATAAGGTCTTCGACAAGATCTATGCTATGGCGCATATCGCGCAAGCTCATCACCGATACCGGGGAATGGATGTATCGAACGGGCACACTGATCGACAACGTGGGTATGCCGTCCTGTGACTGTTGAATCGCCCCCGCGTCGTTGCCACCGACACCGGGTTGCTTAAACTGGCAGGGAATGCCGCGCGTTTCCGCTCGCGTGAGCGCATACTGAACCAAGCGGCGAGGCGCAATCGTACCGCGATCACAAAGCGTTAGCGCTGGCCCCTTCCCCATTTGGGTGACGGAACATTGCTCACGTTCACGCGGACTGTCCTCGCAAATGGTGCCTTCCAAAACAAAGGCGACATCCGGCTTTGTGTGATACCCGGCAACGCGAGCGCCACGCAGTCCGACTTCTTCCATTGTCGTGAAGGCCGCATGCAGATCAAAGGGGTAAGGCCCTCGCTTAAGCAACTCCACCAGCATGGTGCATCCCACTCGATCATCGAAGGCCTTGCCGCCTACTAAACCGCGCCCCATCTTTCGAAAGCGAGTGTCAAATGTTGCATAGTCACCCTGCTTAACTAGGCCCTCTGCCGTCTCTTTTTTGTCAGCACCAATATCAATGACGAGATCTTTACCCGGTGTCATCTTGTTACGTTGATCAGCCGGCACCACGTGAATCGGGGGTGATATGATGACCCCCGGAACACGGTTGGGGCCTATTCTTAGACGCTTTGTTGGCAGCACTCGCTCGTCAATGCCACCCACGTTCGTGAAGTGCAAGAGTCCATCCCCATCCGCATGGGTAATCATAAAGCCGACTTCGTCCATGTGAGCCGCTACCATGATGCGCATCCGCCGCCCAGACTGTGCGCCACGCTGAACCGCCAGGAGATTGCCGAGATGATCGACCTCACTTGTATCGACGACATCGCGAATGGCTTCGTGAATCCGATCACGCACTTCGCCTTCGCATCCCGAGGGTCCAAAGGCATTGGAGAGTTGTTCAAGCAGCATGGTCGTCACCTCCAGCATTCATCGTCGGCCACGTTAATGTATCCAGAAAGTCAGGGCCCATATCCGCAATGGCGAGTGCAATAAGGCGAGCACAACGGCGCAGATCTTTGACCGAAAGCGTCTCCACCGGCGTATGCATGTTCCGTATAGGAATCGAAAGCAGTACAGCGGGGATGCCGGCACGCGTAATCTGCATGGCATTGGCGTCGGTCCCTGTGCCTCCCGCACTAACACTGCACTGAACGGGAATCTCGTTATGCTCGGCCGTGTCCTTGAGATGCTTGAAGAGGGCAGGATGTATGTTGGGACCAATCGTCAACGTGGGTCCCTTTCCCAAGATTTCCTGACGCTCCTCAGGCACTCCGGGTTGTTTGCCAAAGCCAACGTCGACAGCGATACCCACGTCGGGGGCAACGCCATAGGTGCTTGTGAAGGCACCGCGAAGCCCAATTTCCTCCTGGACGGTTGCAACGCCATAGACATCCCAGTCGTGTGGCATTCGAGACAACGCATCCATACACGTAATCATCGCCACCACCCCGGCGCGATCGTCCATCGCCTTTCCGCAAAGGAGGTCACCGTTGAGCTTGCCGCAGGAGACGTCAATCGTCACCAAATCGCCTACGGCAACCTGTTTAAAAAGTGCACTAGCGGAAAGCCCCACATCTATAAACAGTTCATCCATGGGAACCGCACGCTTGCTTCCGTCCGTGGTGTGAGGAGGAAGACATCCAATGACGCCGGGCAACGCTTTTCGACCGTGCACGATAACCGCATGCCCCGGCAAAATGCGAACATCGTACCCACCCACTTGGGTAAATCGAATAAACCCCTCATCGAGACGCTTCACCATGAGGCCAATTTCATCCATATGGGCTGCCACCATGATGCGGCGGCGGTTGCACTCACCGCGTCGCTGCTGGCCGCGCCTCAAGCCAATCAGGTTTCCCATCGCATCCTGGCGAATCTCATCACATGACGTTTCAAGCGACTGCCGCACCAGCGCGCGTACCTCATCTTCATGCCCGGAGACGCCAACGGCGTTCGAGAGTGACTTCATTAATCTTACCAAATCCATATGGGTCTCCTAAATTTTGCCCCTTGCCTCTGAAAACATCCGTAATGCATTCAAATTCAACACCCAACAGCCAACAAGGAATATCCAACATACAAGTGAGAGACGAATGCGAATGAGACGACAATGGACATGCCATTCTCTCCCCTCTCGCTCCCTTGGACATTGGATATTCCTTGTTGGTTGTTGGACATTCAGTTCCCTAAAAACCTAAGCTTACTCACGCGACCCACTGACCCCTGACTCCCCTATATAAACCCAATCCTCCGACTGGAAACGACCTCTTCGGGGAGTTCTTCGATAAAGCGTGAGGGCTGACAATACATAATGCCGCCATCGCGCATGCGTCGGACTTCGGGCGTACACAGCACAAGTTCATCTTTTGCACGGGTGGCGGCAACATAAAACAACCGGCGCTCTTCGGCTTCACCTTCATCCGATTCATTCACGCTGCGCGGCGAGGGAAACATACCCTCCGTGGCCCAGATGATGATGACCACGGGCCATTCAAGTCCTTTGGCCTGGTGTACCGTGCTCAACCGTACCGCATTACGCTGCGCGGGAGAGAGTGCTTCGTCCTCGGCATCTAGGTTCGTGAGCAATGCTACATCGCTAAGACATTGCTCAATCGACTCGAATTTATCCGTGTGCAAAATCAGCTCGCGGATATCATCAATGCGCGATTCGTAGTTATCAAACGTGTCGATTGCATAGGTGTCGTAGAAGGCTTCGAGAAAGCGTTGAATGACATCGCCTCCGCTGCCACTCAAATCTTCATCGTGGTAGGCCTCAAGAATCGGGTCCACCTGTTCCCATCGTGGTTGTGCACTTTTTCGAATCGACGTCAACAGCAACTTTCGGGCAACGGGGTCGACAGTATCAAATCGATTCCCTAGCTTTTTCCAGAGCTTCTGTGCACCCACCGCACCCACGCCCGGCAGCAGACAGACAAGGCGATCAAATGCCAATGCGTCTTCTGGACAGGTAAGCACACGCAATAGACAGAGCATATCTTTGATATGAGCTTGCTCGAAAAACCGCATCCCGGAGGTGATGACGTGTGGAACGTGCTCACGCGTCATTGCCATTTGAAGCTCCATAGCGTGGTAGTGCGCGCGATAGAGCACCACGATGTCGGAGGGGCGATACCCCTCACGCGTAAAGTATTGAATCCGATCGACGACATAACGCGCCTGGTGTTCGCCATCGCGCAGAGCGGCCACCGTTGGATTGTGGTAAGGAGCACGTGTGGCGCGCAGGGTTTTGCGAAATTCCTCAGGATGACCCGAGGCCCCAACGGTCGCATTAGCCAACGCCAGCACCTCAGGGACACTACGATAGTTGGTTTCAAGCTTGTAGATCTTGGCGTCGGGATAGCGCTGCTTGAAATCAATGATGTTGCGATAGTCCGCCCCACGCCAGGAGTAGATACTCTGGAAGTCATCCCCCACGACAAACAGATTGCGGTGATGCCCAGCCAGCAAGTTTACGAGCTCAGCCTGAATCCGATTTGTGTCCTGATATTCGTCAACCAAAACATACTGAAACTGCATCGCATAGCGTTCCCGCACGTGGTCGTGCCCCCGTAGCAGTTCGAGGCAATTCACTAGCATATCGTCGAAATCCATCGCATCAATTTCACGTTTCTTGGCAACGTAGCGTTGCAGAACCGCAAGAACGGCGTGCTGATCAATATCGTCGTGCCCCTCAAAGTGATCGAAAATGGCATCCCTAAGAGCCCGCTCCGCATTGGTTGCCATGCTCAGGACATGCAACAGCACATCACGCTTTGGAAACTCCTTGCTTTGCAGCTTCAACTCTTTGACGCAATTGGCCATCAACTTGCGCGAATCATCCCGATCCATAATCGTGTAGTTATTACGATAGCCAATCAGCGTTGCATGGCGCCGCAGAAGTCGGTTTGCAATATGGTGGAAGGTTCCGCTCCAGGGAATGCCGGCGGGGTGTCCAACCAGTTCGTCTGCACGCTCAAGCATCTCTTTGGCAGCACGATTAGTAAAGGTCAGCAAAAGCAGTCGCTCGGGATCGACTCCCTGCGACACCAGATAAGCCACCCGATACACGAGCGTACGCGTCTTGCCCGTGCCTGCGGCAGCCAGAATCAGCATTGGGCCCTCGCCGGCGCTTGCAGCCGCAAACTGCTCCGCATTCAGGTCACTTTCAAAATCAATTGTCTTCATGCTTGGACCAACAAGGCATCAACAGTCATCCCCTCAAACGATGCATCAACACCGCGCATTGCCCCCTGCACAATCTCCACGATACGCGAATCTATTGAGCTCAACCCTAGATCGGCCGGAGCGGCCCCAGAGTGCATGACCACCCGGATGACCTCACCGACCTGCAACGTCGTCGGCGATTTCAACAACGCAAAGGTCCCCTGCTCATCTGACAGCTGCGCAAGATAGCCTGACTGAACCAACTCCTCAATCACGGCATTCAAAAACCGGACAGGGACACGATTTTTACGGGCATAGGCCGCGACACAAAACTTGGGAGAGAGAGACATCATAGAACGCGCTGCCTCAACAATGACGGCAAGCGCCAGCGTCATCCGCGCCAGAATATTAGCTTCACGCGCATTCTGCTCCATCTTAAAGGTGGTGCAATTCTGTACAGCAAATGCGACCTCAGCCCCGAATAGCATGATCTGCCAACTCATATAAACCCAAGCCAACAAGATCGGAACCACGGCAAAGCTACCGTAGATTTTGCCATAACGGGCGGCACCAACCTGAATCATGGCGCACAGAGAAAGCCACAACAAAAAGAGGATCGCAGAGGTGAATCCACCTGCAATAGCGGGTCGGAACCGCACGCGTGTGTTCGGCATGAACATGAGCACAAAGGCAAATGAAAGCGAGGTCATTGCCATCACCGTCAAATTCTTAAAGAGGCCGGATGCCGCCAATCTCTGAACAAACGCCGCCGTATTCTCATCCAAGAAACGTGTCAGCATATCCATCACCGGCATCGAAGCCGCAGCCACAATCAAAACGGGGAGAATAAGCAATACACTCAGGTAGTCCGTAAACCGTCGCCATACAGAGCGTCCCACACCAATACCCCATACACGATTGAACGACCGCTCTACACGTCCGAGCACGGAGATCACCATCCAAATCAACAGAACCAACCCGACGGTGCCCAATTTGGCGAAATTGATGTTATCAACCTTCTCAAATCCCTGTTCCACAATCGCATTGATCCGCACGGCCAACTCGTTTCGTGCCAGAGCGTCGGAATCGGCAGTAACGGAATCCTGCGCGTCACCCACACCATTCGTCGTAGCGAGAGCGGGTTCCACCTTAAACGTTTCGGTCCAGCTCGACACCTGCCCCTGAATCCAATTCTTTGCCGTGTCCGCATCGCCAAAGCCCCGAGCCATAGAGAGGCAAAGCGCCAGCACCGGCACAATGGCCATCAGAGAGCTAAACGTCAACGATGCCGCATGCATAGAGCACTCATCGTCACGAAACCCCTTAAATACTAATGTCACAACGCGCACGGCCCGCACACCAACACCGCGCAATGCTGAAAGCGATGTCAGTTCAACGTCCCACACATCTTCCGTTGCAAACTTCCAAGCATGACGAAAAAAGGAGCCCATACGCTGGAGTGCCGTCTGGAATGACTTTAGCTTCACCTTTTCCTCCTATAGAGTGTCCAGGCGGCAAGCGATTTGGCATCTCGTATGTCGCCTTTATTAATCATCGCCTCAATTTCGGATTCCGTTAGAAACACAACATCAAGCCGTTCATCATCATCAGGCCGAGGCGAACCCCGCTCTGGCAATAATGCCGCAAAATAGACATGCATCACCTCTTTAGAATACCCAGGAGCAGGGTAAATCACCCCGAGCTTCTCTAACGACCGTGCATCATATCCCGTCTCCTCTTTGAGCTCGCGGCGGGCACAGGTGTCGGGGGCTTCATCGGGATCCAGCGTCCCCGCAACGACCTCCAACAGCTCCTCTTCCACCGCTTTACGGTATTGCCGAACCCAAACAAACTGCTCATCGGGAAGCTGCGCCAGAATGACAGCGGCACCCGGGTGCTGAATGATCTCGCGAACCGTGCGTTTTCCGCACGCCAGCTCAACATCCAGCACATCGACATGGATCAGTTTTCCTGCAAACACCGTTTTTGAATGAAGCGTCTCTTCATGCATACTTCATTTATACCGATGAAAGCCGATCCTGTCCATTCAGGATGTGGGAGGGCCTTCGGAACTCACCTGCCACGCCCTGCGGATCCGAGGCACTGCACCATTGTCTGCTTCTTACCGCGGATCCTCCGGCCGCGATGGCACAGGGATGCGTCCACCTCCCGCTTTACCTTACCGACCGCTGGACGGAGGACGCTGTTGGCACCCAGTGAACGGGTACTCAGGATGTCAGGGGGATGGGAGAACTGTGGACTGTGGAAGGTGTTTGGAGTGCTCCGACGCAGTCGGCACTTTGGATTCGAACGGGTGCGTGCTGACTGTGTCGCGTGTTCCTGCCTATATTTGTGCCATATGGCATCTCAAAACACGCAAAGATCGCGTAATCTGTCATTCCGAGCTTGCCGAGGAATCTCAGCCCCCCTCGGTCATGCCTGAGATCCCTCGGCAAGCTCGGGATGACAACAGCTTCTTTTGTATGGTACGTGTTCAGTGCCTTTCAATGCCATATGGCAGTATCAGGGGCGGGCGGAAAACGTGTAAGTCTGTCGTTTAAGACCTAATCCGCATAAATATTTATTCCAACCGTGGCTTGACATCAGAAGCCAACTTACGTAAGTTTTCACGGTTTTTCGCCAGAACCCCGTAACGCGGGACGGCAGAGGCGTACGAAGGAAGTTAGCTATGGAAGCATATGCAGTAGTAGAAACCGGTGGTAAGCAATACCGGGTTCAAGCAGGTGACAAGCTCGAAGTTGAAAAGCTCGTTGCAGAGGTTGGTGCCTCTCTTGAGCTGGATAGAGTTCTGGCCATTTCTGATGGCGAAGCCCTCACAGTCGGCACACCCATGCTGGAGAGTATCAAAGTCAAAACCACGGTCGTTGACCAGAAACGCGGACCGAAGGTTATCAATTTCAAGAAGAAGCGACGCAAGGGATACACGCGCAAAGTTGGGCATCGTCAATCATTGACTGTGCTCACTGTCGACAGCATTGGCTAGTCAGGCGTGGAAGTAGGAGTAAGGTACCATGGCACATAAAAAGAGCAGCGGTTCCGCAAAGAACGGTCGCGATAGTCATTCCAAACGTCTCGGCGTCAAACGCTATGACGGGCAAGCCGTAACAGGCGGCTCCATTCTGGTTCGCCAGCGCGGAACGCGTATTCATCCCGGACTGAATGTAGGACGCGGCAAAGATGATACCCTGTTCGCCCTCAAGGACGGCCTCGTTAAGTTTCAAAAAGACGGTAAAATCGTTAGCATTCTGGAACCCGAAGTCGCACTGGCATAGTGCGACATTCCTGAATTTTGCATAGAGCAGGAGATCCTACGATCTTCTGCTCTTTTTTATTCCAACGCCCCGCTTTACAACAAGTCGCCTAGAATCCATCATAACCCAAATGAAATCACGCAAGTTTATTGATCATGTTGTTGTCTACGCCTCCTCCGGAAAAGGAGGGAACGGCTCCGCTAGCTTTCGTCGCGAAAAGTTTGTTGCACACGGGGGACCCGATGGCGGTGATGGCGGCAAGGGCGGGAGCGTAATCTTTCGCGGCAATCAAGATGAAGATTCTCTGATCAGGCTCTTCTATTCCCCCCATCAACGCGCCAAACATGGCGGCGATGGACGCGGCCGGCAGATGCACGGTGCGAATGGAACAGACTGCGTCTTGTCAATTCCGCTTGGAACAGAGGTGTGGGATCGCGAGGCAGAAGTCCTGCTCGGCGACATTGTGGAACATGACCAGGAGCTGATTGTCGCCAAGGGCGGCAAAGGCGGGGCTGGGAACATCCATTACAAAAGCTCCACAAATCAAGCACCCACAAAGTGTACCCCGGGAGGAGAGGGAGAAGAAACAACCCTTGGCCTTGAACTCAAGATCATGGCTGATATCGGGCTCGTGGGGCTACCCAACGCAGGAAAATCGTCTCTTCTCTCTCGCATCAGCGATGCTCACCCCAAAGTGGCCGCCTACCCTTTCACAACACTAAATCCCGTGCTCGGAACCATCATCTTTGAAGACTATACCCGCCTGAGAATTGCGGATATCCCCGGACTCATCGAAGGAGCACACGAAGGCGTTGGCCTTGGACACGCCTTCCTTCGGCATGTGGAACGCTCGAAATTCCTGCTCTATGTCATCGACATGGCTGGCGTGGACGCACGCAACCCGGAAGATGACTATACCTGCCTACACGAAGAACTCCGACTGCATAATGCCGACCTTGTCGAACGTCCCTCCCTTGTGCTTGCCAACAAGATGGATCTTCCCGAGGCCGCCGAGAACCTGAAGGTCTTTCGCAAGAAGACAGGGTGCAACCCTATTCCGATTTCGGCAGAAAGCGGAGAGGGACTCGACCAACTCAGAGCCCAGCTTCACGACTTGTGTGGAAAAGTTCTGCTCTAAAACGGTCCGACAACGCCTACGCGGAAGAACCACTCATCACTCACGTCAATATCAGAATCCAAGCCTGCTGCAGCATGCTCAAATTCGATGCTACGGTTAGACAATAATCCGATCTCGCCTGTGATGCGACGATCATCCCGAGGGGAATACGTCACCCCAGCCGCCGTTCGATATGACTCCAGCGTAATCTGCTTGCGATTGTAACTGCCCTTTTCCCTAATGCGATAAGTCGTGCTTTCCCATGCCCACCCCACGTGTGCACTCCACATCTCATCCCAGCGATAGCAGATGCGAGCCTCAGGAAGCGTGGCCTCGATGCGCAGCCAGTCAGCGGGGGCCCACACCGCACCAATAATGGGCATGAAAAAACGCTCAAACCATGGTCGCATCTGCACCCCGGCTATGCCCGAAAGCGTGGGGTGAAAGGTCATCACGCCTGCCACCGAGAAAGGAAGCGCAAATGAATTGAGAGCGAGCTCCTCAATATCTGAATAAATGCCGGGGGCAACGCGAACCTGAACTGCAGAGCCATTGATATAACGCCACGTCCAGCCTGCATCCACAGCAAGTGCCACAAGCTGATCTGGCAGCTGGAGTTGGGCTGAACCCAAGAACAGCGTTGTATCAAGATCCAAACCTACATCAATATCCCCACAATACACATCGTGAAAATACCCTAGTTCCAACGACCCATCAATCTTGGCAATGCGACTTTGGCCATATCCATTGAATCGAGAATTCATAATATAGGAAAGACCCAGTGTATATGCCGGACTAGGGGGTTCATCCAAAATTTGGCAACGCGAAGCCGTTGTGTTCCAAGATGAAGCCTGCGCCCAAACGTGCGATGCTCCCAGACTCAGCAAGAGAAGATATGCCAATACTGTCTTCATAATGATACCTTTGGTTTGGTGGGGTCAATTGCCTCACCGGGTTGTGTCCGAAACTTTCTGAAATTACATCCTCAAAGTCTATCCTGAATCAAAACAAAATTGCAGAAGATTCGCAACATGACTCCCACCCGATAAATACAAAACCTATTGGCAAGAGCATAGAGAGTCTACAGGGGCAAACGCAAGACCGTTTCACTTAGAACGTTTTGCGAGTGGCATCACAAAACCCAGAAGTCGGAGTTCCAACCCCTGCACTACTTTATCTTATAAAAGGGCAGAAAGCGGTAGTAGACCTCAAGACAAAGTGTTGCCACCGCCGTACTGTAAATGCGACCTCCCCGAACGCCGACATGCGAAACCGGATCCCATGTTCCCGCAGCCGGACCTTCCGTGACCCGCCCCTTTAAAAGCGCTGTAGTCAGTGCATCATTCCATAGCCCAAAGGAATCGGAACCCGAGAGGTGAAGCGAAAGCGTAGCATAATACCAATAGTAGAAATTGATCGCACCCGGCACCTCCAAAGACCATACCGGCAAGTGTTGCATCACGTAATCCGTGGATTCCTGCTGCCCTCGTGTTTTTGCCTGTTCTCCCATAAACAGCTGACAAAACCAGCCTTCGGCTGTCATAACCGGAGTTACGGCATGCCCCGCACGATAGAGATATAGCCCCCCCTCTTCACCAGAACGCACCTGATCCAACCACATCTGCGTCCAGCGATAATGTTTCTGTGGGATCGCAATGCCCGCCAACTCCGCACTTTTCAAAGCCAGAATTTGCCAGCCGGTAACGGAGGTATCGTTATCCTCCCGCGGATTGTAGCGCCAGGCTGCACCAGGATTCTGCGCATCCAGAATAAACTGTACGGCACGTTTCGCAACGGGTAGCAGGCGGCTGTCTCCTGTCAGCGATATGGCCTCACACAACGCCGTTGTTGCCATCGCCTGATCATACATCTGCCCCCCACGACGCAAATCCCCGTTTGGTTTCATTCCCGAAATAATCCAATCTATTGCCGCTTTAACGCTTTTCTGGTGCTTCCCGTCAACATGGGTATACCCGGCCCCAAGAAAAGCAAGCAGTGTAAAACCGGTGATTCCAACATCGGCATCGGCTTGGTTACCACGCCCTCCGCACTGCTCAGCGCCCTCGAAGCCATCAACATCCCACCGGCCATTCTTGCTCTGTGAAGCCGCAAGCCAATCCAAGGCTTCCTCAACAGCAGATTCTGTATCCTCTGAGCCCCCAAGCACCTCAATCAATTGCTTCCGCTTCCCCGGGCTGCGAAGTTGGTATATTGCTTTCTTTGTTGGAAGTTCACGCGCGGCAGCGATCTCCGCGGCCACGAGCGAACGCACGCTGTCCGCAGCACCGCTGGAGACATCGTCATCGACATTCGCGCGGGAGTCATGAGACTGACCCAGTTGTAAGTCCATGCGTTCGGGAGGACGACTGGAGAGTTCAGGACGCGAGAGTGCGCCGCCAGAACGGCGTGCGACACCTTGTGTTGAGCTTTTAGCCGGGGAGGCGGTTTCACGACGCCCAAGTTCAAACGCATGCACCTCCGTTGAGGGAGAATGGAGATGGGACGCCCCCGCCCCGGACACAGTAGAGTCAAACGCCGGCGCACCTGTAGCGTCAGCCGATTCTTCCATGACAGGCTTCCACCGGGCGGAGACATCCAACACGGGAAGATGGCAAGTTGGAGCCACAGCATCCTCCATTGCCAAGGGTTCGGAGGGTCCTGCGGTCACGCCCCCCGCTTTTGACCGCGCCAGCGTTGAGGGTTCTACCGGAAGCAGACGCCCCATGCCACCTGCGCCGGGTGCGCGTGTAATAAACGTCGTCCGTGGCGGAGGTACGCCATACTCTGGAAGCGACGCATACTCTCTCTGAAGAATAGCTCGGGCGACATCAAGCGCCTGCCCGTCTTTGCGGCCAGCCGAAACGGCCTCCTGTTGCTCGGAAAGGTGCGATTGCGGCGCAACCTCTGCAACCCGAGTCGTGATACTCTCAATTGGTTGATCCTGCAATCTCGCCGGTGATGATGAGGGCGCCGAAGCAACGACCTTAACGCGCTCGGAGATGGCAGGGGCCTGTAAATTCCATGTCTTTGCTGCAACCTTCACGCTTGGAAGGGCAACGGTTTCGCGCGGCGCTGTCAGTGTCGGGGATTTAGGGGCCTTTGTTTCGGAAAAAGACTGTTGGTGGCGCGGCGCATGAATATCGCGAATAGCGGATGGTAGCGCTGTGTTCGCCTCCATCCTGGCTTCGGCACTTTCAGTCTCCACAAACCGTACTTGGTTGGCCAATCCCGTGTCGACCGATTCCGTAGTGGGCACCGAAGCAGAAACGGTCTGAATATCATCACGGGCACGGGGTGCCTCGCGCTTTCGAGTCTGCGCCTCAGGTTGGGAGGGCTCCCTGAACGCTGTGGGAGCGGTATGCGTAGAAGGAAGCCGCACCTTGCGGGGCTCTGTAGATTTGGGTTGTGCTGCCGACAGGGAATCGGAAACAGACGCTGCCGCCACGCGCCCCTGCGTAAAGTGGTGTACGTCTTCCACACTCTGAACGTGCACAACGGTGCCTGTCGTTGGAAAAGCAATCGTGGCAATGGCACGACCTACTCTGGCGGCATCGACAGGCGCCTCTGACGAAACGTCCGTCAGAGCCGTATCCACCGTGAGAGCCTGCCCTCGCGGCTGCAAGGACCGAACCGAATCGGCGGCCACAATGGATCGCTGTGACACGCGGGACGTAACCTCTCCCGGATTCATCACACGAGTTGAGGATGGCAGCGGAACATCTGCACTTGCGTCGGGACTTTCTCGCCTATAAGCCGTCGCAATATCACGGGTCGTTAGAGGTGCAGGACGAAGCGTCGTGGTGCGAGCGGACGCTTCAACCAACATCAGCCGTCCCCCCACCGCAACAGTAATAACGGCAGGAGCGGGGACCGGGGCCTGTGATGCCAAGCGCTCGGAAACCGTTGGCAGCGTTACGGATGGTGCGGCTGTAGCCGTCTGCTGCACATTGGCCAGCGATGTTGCTTGCCGCACCTGTGCTTCCGGGGGACGTTGGTTGAGTGTAGGGGTTTCCTCAACCTGAAGTCGCGACGAAGCGGCACGAACCGTGCGGAGGGTTTCCAGCTCCCGGTCAGACATCGGCAGCGACTCATGGTTTGCCACACGCTCATCCGCTGTCGGCAACGGCATCACCGATTCGCGTGTCGCACGCGTCGGGGCTTGAGGAAGCGAACCCATCGGCTTTGCTGAGAGATTTTCGGTAACAGTGGGCGATGCTTTAGGCTCAACAGATGCCACCTCCATCTCAGAAGCGACTGGGGCATGCTCTACAAGCGGGGTGTCCATTGTCGGCATAACCGCCAAAAGTGCGACATCCCGCCGGGCACCCTCTGCGCGGTCAGGCGTTAGGGCCAACGGCGTAGGTTCAGCATCGGTTGGCGTGCGTTCATTCACCTCTGTCGGCAATAGCATGCGCTGATCTGCAAGCTCAAGTGGATCGTGATCTGATAAGGTTTCCGGTTGCCGCGAAGCTGATTCGGTCAACACGTTGGCACGGCGTTGGAAGGTCGGCAATTCATGGCGCATCTTAACTGCACGGTTTGGTGTATCTTGTATCGGCTCCGCATCTGGCGAGGCAGCGTCAAGCGTATCCTCCACAGGATCGGGGCGATCCTGACGGTGCGCAGCCTCCTGCATCTCTCGCTCCGCCGGCTCAAAGGCAGGTGTTTCTGTTAGACGCGCCTCCTCCTGTTCGGCGGGCATTTCCAGCTGGTCGACAGTAGGTTCGGTTGTGTGCTGTTCAAGCATTTCCTCAACCCGAAACTCTGCCACCTCAGATTTGGCCAGTGCAATGGCATCCCGTTCGGGCTCTGCACGAGCAACCTCCGGCAAAGGCGCTTCCAGAGTTTCAAGGTGCGGTTCGGCGGGGGCGGACCACATTTCGGTTTGTGTGATTGTCATCGTGGGCTTAGGTTCCGGCTCCGACTTTTGGAGTTCGGGCTCAGATTCAAGGTTTTCAACATGAACAAGCTTAGTTGTGTCGCGATCCGCCAAGGGCGTCGGAAGGGATTCCAACAAGGCCTCAACCGTCAACGATTTTGCAGCGGGGGCAACGGAGATTTCTTCGCGCGCAGGCAGCGGAATTGCACGTTCTGGCAATTCGACATTTGCTTGATCATGCTTAACCGGAACATCGTCTGCTTGCTCCGTACGCGTACGCGATTCCAATTCGCGCGCATCCTGTGCCGCAATATTCTGTAGCAAGCCGCGCAGATCTTCACCTACCATGGTTTCCGAAAAGGAGGGCGGCCCAGAGGCGACCTCATGGCGACTCTCATCGTCTGTCATCTCCACTTTTGGCTGCTCAACAATCCACAGACTAAAAAAAGCCACCGTCAACAGGTGAAGCACAGCGCTAAACAGAAACGCAAAGGCCAGGAGTTCTGTACGGTGACGATGCCGCAAAATCATAACCGTGGTCAGTGTCACCACCGTCAACACGAGAAACAGCATAACGAGGGGGTGCATCAACAACGCCAGCGAGTAGAGGACATAGAGGCGAAAGATAAGCGGGCCATGCTGGTACAGAATAACCGTGCCCGCAACCGTGATAATCGGGAGCGCAAGCACCAGAGCCCATAGCCATGATTGAAACCTTTTCACATCAATGCCTTATCTAGGAGCCACGTGTACAACTCCCGGTCAACTGTGCAGGACGAGGGCGTCCCACCTCCATTTTGGCAATCACCCCTCATCTTGCAATAATGGAGGCGGGGTGCCCTCGCCCCGCAGGTGTTTTGCACGTTCCTCATGACACGATCTATTTTTCCATCTGCTGCGTCGTCAAATAGGTTCGCTCAACCTCATACTTCTCGCACAGGTCAAGCACTCCAACAGCTTGATGCAGCACGGCATCCCGATCGCCCCGGATGACAACAGATTGGTGAGGATTGCTTTGGGTTGCCGTCTTCAGCAAATGCCCAATTTCCTCCATGCTCCTCTGCCGCCCCGCCACGAGTAGAGTGCCTTCAGCCGTCACGTTTACAACAAGCTCTTCAGGAATTGCCGTAATAGGGCGGGCATGGCGACTGGTGGGTGGGTGCACACGAACATCGCGTTCGACATCTGCAAACTTGGTCGCCACGAGAAAGAAGATCAACAGGAGAAAGACCATATCAATAACGGGGGTGAGGTCGATATCCACGCCTTCAGCTGGGGGAAGTTTAATGGCCACGTCAGTGCTCCTTCACCATGTCAGATGGAGTAGACATGCGCTCAACAAGATCAAGCGTGATATCGTCCATTTCGATAACCAACCGCTCCACCTTATCAATAAATATGTGATAGAGCACAAGGGCCGGAATGGCAATACAGAGTCCTGTGGCAGTGGTAACCAACGCCTGATAAATCCCGGAGGCAAGGAGTTCGGTCCGTCCCAGTGCCGCTTCTTGTGAGGCCACAGTCATGAACGCCTTAATCATACCCACCACGGTGCCCAACAGCCCCAGAAGCGGGGAGACACTAGCAGTGATGGAGAGCACTTTACAGTTGCGGCGCATCTTGGCCACCTCCTTGGCTCCCGCATCTTCAATGGCCTTCTCTATCTCAACGGCAGGGCGATAAGCCTTGCGTAGCCCCGCCCGAACAATACGGACAATAGGCGTGTCGCTGTGAACAATATCTTCAAGCAGTTTATGGACATCGACTGGGCCTTGCGATTGCGCCGACACCTCGCGGATGCGAGCGACCACGTCGGGAGGAAGGATGCGGCGGCGTTGCAGACTAAAGGCACGTTCGATACCAAAGGCCGCCATAATAAAGCTGGCCAGATAAAGTGGATACATTAGAACACCACCGCGCTGCAACAGCTCAAGAATGCTGGGGCTACCATCATCTGCCGGCGCAAACGTCAGCGCCCCTCCCATCAATGCATCCGCGGCATCCGGATCAACCGGTGCAGCATCCTGAGCCATAGCGGCCCCCATTATCACAAGCCCCATCAGGCAAAATGCCAGTAACCGTTTTTGCATCTTAACTCCTCTGTTCTGTTTCGCTATCGCAACCGGGCTTCTGCAAGTTTAGCCCATTGCGTATCTTTGTATTGGTTGACCACATCTTTGAGCGCTGCCGTCGCCGCCTCGTCCTGCCCCAGTGCTTCATAGCACTTCGAGCTTTCAAATGCCGCAGCCCCACACCATTCACGTGCAGGGGTATAGAGCGCCTGAACTCGCAGATACGCCACAACAGCCCCTTTGAAGTCCGACTGAATTTGGAGCGCCTGCCCAATATAGAATTGCGCTTCAGCCGCAACCGTCGAGCGGGTCAGCTGTGTGCTTGCTTCAAGACTGGATATGGCGTCTTCATATCGCTTCAGCGTGTAAAGCGCCTTGCCTTTAAGGAGTTGCGCACGCGCAACATCCTGATGATCTTTATAGGCGGAAAGATATTGATCCGCAGACGCCAAAGCCGCCTCAGCATCCCCTGCTGCAAGTCTGTAGTCTGTCAGTGCTAGCAGCGCATCGGCCTGATACGAGAACGCACTAAAGGTCTTATCGGATGTCAAGCGTTCCATTCTCTGCTCAGCCTTCTCGCGATTATCGTTCTTGGCGTACGAGAGCCCTGACTGAAAGAGCGCGTCAGGAAGCAGTTCGCTTTTGGGACACTCCTTGATCAAACGATCGAAGGCGGAAGCCGCTTCCGAAAACTGATCCATCTGCCACCAACACCACCCGATACGGTAAAGCGCTTTGTCCATGAGCCGCGTATCCCGGGATGCTTTCAGCACGTTCTCATAGAGCTGACGAGCGCGTTCTAATGCTTGCCTCCGTTTCGAATCGCCCGCGTCGAGTTCACCTTGCGCCCGATATGCATCCTCGGCGAGATGAAAGAATGCATCGGCGGCCAACGGATCTTTTGGATATTTATCCGCCAAAGCACGAAAGGCAGCAAGCGATTTGTCCATACGCCCTGCCTCGCGGTGCGACCATGCGAGTTCGTAGTAAAGCCGCGCCTGATCCTCCCCCGCATCAAAGTTCTTGATGGCGGCTTCGTACGCTAGCGCCGCTTCGACCCTCTGCTTGAGTTCTTGGTAACAAGAGGCAATGTTCACCTGAGAAGATCGCGCAAGCTCGTTCTTAGGAGATGCTTTCAGCAGTGCACCAAATGCAACAGTGGCGTCAGCCCATTTTGAGAGATTCATAAGCGCACGTCCCCGGCGGTAAAGCGCCTGTGGCACAAGGTCTGAATCCGGGAAACGTTCTGCAAGTTTAGCAAATGCAGCCGCGGCCTCCTGCCATTGTTCTTGGTCATACCCGGCAACGCCAAGACCGAAAAATGCGTAAGGTGCCAGCTCGCCGGCATCTTCGTGTGCGGCAACAATGCGATAGTGCTTCAGGGCCTGCCCGTAGTCTTTGATCTCGCTATAGCGTTCTGCCAACATAAACTGTGCATGCAAGGCAAGACTTTCGCTGTCCTTGTACTCCTCAAGAAAACGTCGAAGCGCCTGAATCGACTGCTTGGCATCCCCTTTGCGATGCCAAGCCGTGGCCACTCTGAAGAGCGCATCATCGCCAAATCTGCTGTGATCTTCACATACGAGATAGGCCTCAAGCGACTTGATGGCTTTATCATTCTCGCCAAGCTCGAAATGGCAGATTCCCGCCAGATATTGAGACTCAGCACCCACAACATCGCCGGCCACCTTTTGGTCGATCCGTTTGATTTCACCAAGCGCGTCCTGGTAACGCTTCGCGGTGCGGTGAATCCAGGCCAAGCGGAAGTGAGCACGTGCCACGCGCTCACCCTCAGCAGCGTTGTGCTTAAGAAATTCCTTATAGCGCTGCGCCGCTCCGCCGTGATCATCTGCAAGAAAGCGATTCTCGCCACTAAGGAAGAGAACGTCAGGCGCAAGGGCATCCTTCGCATGCTGCGCGAGAAACGTTTTACACACCTCATCCGAGCGCTTAAACGCATCGGATCGATGTAAGGCGACGGCTGCAGAGTAGAGGGCGCGCGGCGCCTGCTCAGACTTGCGGTTGCTTTTGGCGTAATCCTCAAAGGTTCCCGCGGCTGCCTCTAAATCGCCAGCAGCAAGCTGAACATCCGCAAGACCCAACTTCATATCTCCAGCAAGCGTAGAACGCGGGTACGTCGAGAGAGCAAACTCAAATGCACTGCGTGCTTCGTCGAGCCGATCTTGCTTGAAATGCGCCATGGCAACCCAATAAGCGGCTTCATCGGCAAAATCTGCCTTCTTATCAACGACGGGCTGGAGGCGAGTAATGGTGCCAGCATAGTCGCCAGTTTCGTACAAAAAGGTGCCGCTATACAGGGCAGCTTTAGCGGCACGTTCATCTTTTGGAAAACGGCTCGCCATATCCGCAAAGGCGTCTGAAGCGGCTTTGAGTTCTCCGGCCTTGTAAAGCGATAACGCACGTTCAAAGGCGGCAACGGCCGCAAACTCCCCGTTGCCCTCTGCAATGGGACCATAGGCCTCAACAGCGGCGGCAAAATCATCCTGACGATAGAGCGCTTGGGATTGGCGAAAACGGGACTCGGAACACAACGCACTATCGGGATACAGCTTTTGAAAATGTTCAAAACCCTTTGCGGCGTCCGCAAATCGCTCCTGATTAAATTGCGCGAGGGCAAGGGTGAATACGCTGCGTTCGACAAGACTCAGAAAAGCTCCGGACGCTTTTACACTCGCCTCATCAAGTTTCTTAAACATCTTCCGTGTTGCAGGAAGCTCGACGGACGCTTTTTTCTCAGACGTGTATTTCTTAACAAACGGAAACAACAGCGCCTCGGCATCGGCATTACGCCCAAGGCTCGTGAGACACGCCGCACGGCGGGCAATAGCCCAGTCGGAAAGATAATGGTCTGTATGGTTCTCCGTGACCTCCTTAAACCGACCCTCTGCAGCCGCAAACTGCTCTTGTGCGACACGACTTTGTCCAAGTTGAAACAACACCTCCGCCCGCTGCGGAAAGTTGGGATAGTCTTCACGAATCACATCATATTCCTCGGCCGCTTTGGCAAAATCATTCAGGTGAAAGCGGGATTGGGCAAGACCAAAACGGACATCAGCTTGTTTCTCATGATTGGGATGGTTCTTTAGAAACCCCTCATAGGATTCGATCGCCAATTCATACTTTCCCGTATTGTATAACCACGCCGCAAAATTGTAGTCGTCAACGGCCTTATCGGCTTCAGAACCCCATGCGGGCAAAGTGCCCAAGGATAGGGTTACAACAATAATAGCTACAAAACATCTTGCTAAAGTCACTCGCGTCTTCAATGGACTATCCTCCTTATCCTGAGACCGTTTGCAAAAGCGCGTTCTCGTCGCTTTGCGAGGGCCTCACGCCTAATAGATACATTTGGTTATACCAGAGATCATAGACACCCCACATAATGAAAACAATACAAGCGTGATTTTTTTCACATGGAGCTATAGACGAGGCAGAATATTGTTGGTAGACTCACATCGTGTAATCAACATTAAAGGGGGTTTTATGAGAAATATGATTTACGTCGGGGTGATTGCGTTGGCTTGTTGCGGAATCACTTCAGCCGAAGAGTCTTATGAACATATCGTCAACGTCAGTCTGACAGGAGGGGGCGTCGATTTTGAAGGAGACGAAGCCGTTGATGATTCCTATGCCGTTTCTCTGCATGTGGGATTGGACTACACAGAGCGCTGGACGCTGGAGGCCGTTCTTACATCCCTCCCGCACCTCGAAGAGTCGCTGGCCCATAGCTATGGCACGCGTGTATCACGCTTGCAGCGTACCGCAGGAGCGGGCGTAGATGAAACCAGTGCCATTGGGCTTGCAGTCGACGGTCTGTACCACTTCACCCGCTGGGAGCGACTCGATCCCTATGTAAGCATTGGCTTGGGCATCATGCACTATGAAGACGACGTTGGTGCGCAGACTGACCCGACGGTGCGCGTAGGCGGCGGCATTTTTTATCACCTATCCGACCATCTGGCACTACGCGCGGATTTGCGTGTCATCACAGCCGGAACCGACAGCGAAGTCAATTCACTATTTGGCGGGGGGGTGATGTGGACGTTTGCCAAACGTGTGGCAACACCCACCACACCTACCAGCATTGACTCCGACGGTGACGGTCTTCAGGATTCAGAGGAAACGCGGACAGGAACCAACCCTTTTGAACGCGACAGCGACTTCGACGGACTCTCCGACGGCGATGAAATCCACACCTATAAGACCAACCCTCTGCTGCGCGATACCGATGGCGGCAAGGTCGCCGATGGCCATGAAGTTATCGAAGACGGCACCGATCCTCTGGCTGCAGGAGATGATCTTCAATACTTTGAACTGAACATGCAGTTTGATGGGGACGAGTGGGAGATTCGCCCCGAATATCACTCAGACCTCGATGCCATTGCGACAGTCTTGCGCAGCAATCCGACCGAAACAGCTCGTATAGAGGGGCACACCGATACACAAGAGCAACCCTCTAGTCGGAAGCAAAAAAAACTCACCCGACGGCGCGCAGAATCCATTGCGGCATACTTTCAAAAAACGTGGAAAATTGAGGCTGGGCGACTGGAAACCGTCGGTTATGGCAGTAAGCGGCCCAAGGCTGAAAACCATCCGAAAACCGGAAACACCATCAATCGACGCATGGAAATCTATATTCGGGATTCTCAATAGGCATCGTACGAATGAAGATGCAACGTGCATTGACCGTGCATCCGTTGGTTCTTCGCTACTATGCGTGGGTAATACTCCCCTGACCGGTTCATTTCAGCTACGAACACCATGGAAAAGGAGATGTTGTCAGAATCCTTACATCCTCCCCTTCCGTGTTTTCCGTGACTTCCGTGGTTGCCCCCCCTACATCGCAGAAAGCTCACTGCAGCCGATACTCGACACCCATGAGCAGTTTCGCTAGTGTTCCCCCAATTACATTAACGATATCGTAATGGCACGATAAGCCAATATAGCAAAGGAATTCCCATGGAACAGAAAGATCTGAAGGCCGCCTATAAAACCATCATGGATGATCACTTTCCTCGTCAAATGGAAATTTCTTTTATTGATGACGCTGACAAGCGACAAACGCTGTGCTACGAAAAAGCAACTTGGCTCATTGATGACGTCGAAAAAGGGCTACGCTACGGCGAGAACCCAGGACAGGAAGCCGCACTCTACAAGTTGGTCAACGGAAACCTCCATCTCGGAGAGGTCACCTGCATTCAACCCGGTCGGCATCTGGCATCCAACGTTGAATTGTTACAGTCCGGAAAGCACCCTGGAAAAACCAATATTACCGACACCGACAATGCGCTCAACATTCTACGCTATATGACCGACACGCCCTGTGTTGCCATCCTTAAGCACAACAATCCGTGTGGTGTGGCCAAAGCAGACACGCTGGCAAACGCTTATGATAAAGCCAACATGGCTGACCGTCTGGCTGCATTTGGGGGTGCCATCGGGCTAAATCGTCCCTGCGACATGGAAACAGCGAAGCGGATCATAAAGAACTACGCTGAAGTCGTCGTGGCCCCCGAATTTGAAGAGGGCGTCATGGAGCTTTTTGCTTCTAAGAAGAATCTACGCGTGATGCGCGTGAATAATATGGCTCGACTACAAGACTATGTGGGACAGCGTTTCGTCGATTTCAAATCCTTGATTGATGGCGGCGTCGTGGCGCAATGGTCGTTTGTCCCCGCCGCGCGCGCCATTGAAGACTTCATGCCAGCCACGACGACATACAAAGGCACCGAATACAAAATCAATCGCCAACCCACCGCAGCAGAATATGACGACCTTCTGTTTGGGTGGCTGGTAGAGGCAGGCGTGACAAGCAACTCTGTGCTCTACATAAAAGATGGCGTTACCGTAGGCATCGGAACCGGCGAACAAGACCGCGTGGGTGTCGCACAAATTGCGAGGGATAAAGCCTACACAAAACTGGCCGACCGCCTCTGCTGGGAACAGCACGCCGTTCCGTACAACACGCTTTCTGACGCAAGCGCACGGCAAGCCATTGATGAAGAGGTTGTCGCGCGAAAAGGTGACTTGATTGGCTGCTGCATGGTCTCAGACGCGTTCTTCCCCTTCCGGGATGGAATTGAGGTCGGGATTGAACAGGGTGTAACATCCGTCGTTCAACCCGGTGGCTCCATGAGGGATTACGAGGTCATCGAGGCCTGCAATGAAGCCGATGTTGCCATGGTCTTTACCGGACAACGCAGCTTTAAGCACTAGGCTCACTGGAGGAGAATATTCACCTGTGAAAACCGGCAACACGGTGGTGCCACAACCCCATGTTTTTCTCGTCACTCTCTGCGGTATACTGCTATGGGGTACGGTGCAATCTGTGATGGCGACAGAGCTGACTGTCAACATTATCGGGGGGCCGAGAGCGGGATTGCTTGTCTTCCAGCTTTTTGATTCTGACGATACGTTCGATGGTTTCCGCACCCCATTCAAGCAATTCGCATTCCCAGTATCCTCCGGCGGCAAACCCTATGTGCTCAAAGATCTGCCGCCGGGAACCTGCGCCCTGCTTGTCTATCATGATGAAAACGAAAATAGTCGTCTGGATCGAAACTTCATCGGCATTCCAAAGGAGCCCGTCGGGTTTTCTAACGACTACCGGCCCAAAGGCCCCCCCCGCTTCCAGTCGGCAGCCTTTTCCATAACAAATGAGAGCGTCATGGATTGTGATGTTCACCTCGCCCGTCCGCTGGGAAGACTTGGGCGTGTGGCTGTCGGGATCGGCGTTATTAGCCGAAGTTCGCCGTACCAGGGAACGTCAGGCGGCACGATTCAATTCATTCCCGCCATTACATACATTGGCGACCGAGTTCAAATCTTTGGGCCCTATGCTCAGGTTGCCCTCGTCGGCACCGGCGACGTACGTCTGGCGGGGACGCTGACCTACCGAATGGGCAGATATGAAGCGGATGACAGCGCAGCTCTGGCGGGGTTAGACGACCGCGATGAAACGCTTATGGGCGGACTGGCCATGGAATGGGAGTTGGCGTCTGGAATCGACCTATCGCTGGAATACAACCATGACCTCCTCGATCGCATCAGCGGTGACGAGAGTCACATGAGCCTACGTCGCCCATTCACTCTCGGAAAGTTTCGAATATCGCCATCGGCTGCAATCAACTGGCAGAGCAGTGCTCTTGCAACACACGACTTCGGTGTGTCCACCAGCGAGACGACGACCGAGCGACCAGCCTATCGCATTGCCGACACCTTTAGTTTTGAAGCTGGCATTGGGCTATCGTTTGAGCTATCGGAAAATGGAATGGCGATGCTCAGTGTGAGTGTTGAGCAACTTGATAACGATGTAGTGCGCAGCCCAATTGTAAGCGACGATTACGTGCTTAAGGGTTTCGCTGCCGTATCCATTCTGCTATAACATCCGACATGAAACAGGATCTTGAACGGAATCTCGGCCCCCAACCCATCTCCCAACTTCTGGAATCCCTTGCCATCCCGTCACATGGGCTTGTCGAAGCATCTACAGAACACATCACCCACAAAATGGTGAGCAGGGCGTGCAAAGGGCGCAGACTCACCCGCAACGTACAGCACAAGATTCTGCGGGCCCTCAACGCGAAGGCCGATGCCCGCTACGCGCTGTCAGACCTTTTCAACTACTAACACCATCAAGCTCGCTCACTTGCACCGAGGGCATTCTAAATGGGCTGTTTTAATGGCTCTTCACGGAAGTGTGTAGTCAGCGGTGCCTATTTACTCGACTTACAGACATTCATACTCAAAACCGGGCAACCTAAGGCAAGAAGTCGGTCGATTAAGCGTATCCAAGTAAGTGACGCGATTAAGGGAACGACCCTACTTCGCCCTATGGGCTACGAAGGGCAGGCGAAGAGTGCGTTTAAGATGGGGTTTAAGTGCTTGCATCCCATGCAGAGCCCATCAACAGCAGATAACGAACCTTTTCTATTCCCTCATTCCCATTTCAGCTTTTTGTTCAGGAAGATTCAGCTTGATGTGCAGCTCGCGAAGTTGTGTCTCGGACACCTCACACGGTGCATCCATCATCAAATCCTGAGCCTTCTGATTCATCGGGAAAGCAATGACTTCGCGAATGTTGGTCTCATTTGCTAAGAGCATAACAATGCGGTCCACTCCTGGTGCAAGACCTCCATGAGGAGGAGCCCCAAGCCGGAAGGCACGAATCAGGCTGCCAAATTCATCATCCACAACCTTCTGAGGATAGCCCGCAATCTCGAACGCCTTATACATCATGTCCGGGCGATGATTTCGAATCGCACCGCTTGAGAGCTCGCAGCCATTACAGACGATATCATACTGATACGCCAGCACATCGAGGGGATCCATCGTTTTGAGAGCGTCCATCCCTCCCTGCGGCATGGAAAATGGGTTGTGCGAAAAGATCACATTACCCGTTTCCTCGTCATGCTCAAACATGGGGAAATCGACGATCCAGCAGAACCGGAAGGCATTTTCCTCAATCAGATCGAGATCGTTACCCAACTTGAGACGAACCTCGCCAGAAATTGCATTTGCAAGCTTCTCTTTATCACTGACAAAAAACACAACATCGCCGATCTCAACGTCGCAACGCGAAGCAATCGCCTCAATATCCTCTGGTTTCAAGAATTTTGCAATAGGCCCCTTGACCTTGCCTTCCTCCCACACCAGATACGCAAGCCCTTTGGCGCCCACACCCTGTGCAAACCCAACCATCTTATCGAAGAAGCTTCGGGGCTTATCTGAGATTGATTTCACAGGAATGGCACGCACCACGCCACCCTTCTTCACGACAGAGCTAAAAGCATTGAATTCACTGGTTTCAAACACATCCGACACATCACGAATTTCAATCGGAATCCGCAGATCGGGCTTATCACTCCCATACTTCAACATCGCGTCGCGATAGGGAATGCGAATGTAGGGCGCAGCATCCATCTTCCAGTCGGAAAATTCCTGGAAGATGCCATAAAGCACATCCTCAACCACCTCAAAGATTTCATCCTGCGTCGCGTAGGACATCTCGATATCGAGCTGATAGAATTCACCTGGAGAACGGTCTGCACGGGCATCCTCATCACGGAAGCAGGGGGCAATCTGAAAATAGCGGTCAAACCCGGACACCATGAGAAGCTGCTTGAAAAGTTGAGGAGCCTGCGGCAACGCATAAAACTTGCCGGGGTGAACACGACTTGGAACCAGATAATCGCGGGCACCCTCAGGGGAGCTACTCGTCAGGATCGGAGTCTGGAACTCATTGAATCCTTTTTCAGTCATACGTCGGCGCATGCTTGCAATGATCTTGGAGCGCAAAACAATATTTTTCTGCATCCGCTCACGGCGCAGGTCCAGAAAACGATAGCGAAGGCGTGTCTCTTCCGGCCCCTCATCATCACCTGCAAGGTGAAGCGGAAGCGGATCGGCCACAGACTGAACTTCAACAGCATCGGCGAAAAGTTCTACCGCGCCGGTAGGAAGCGTCTTGTTCACCGTCTCGTCAGAACGCTTCTCGATGCGTCCGGTGACGGTGATCACGCTCTCTGAATGCCAACGTTGGGCATCCTCAAAAAAGCTGCGATCCGGATGAACGACAATCTGGGTGATGCCATAGTGGTCTCTGAGGTCAATAAAAAGGACACCGCCGTGATCGCGTTTGCGAAATACCCAGCCCGATAGCCGAGCTTCGCCACCAGCGTCTTCAATTCGCAACGCCCCGCATGTGTGTGTTCTGTATGGATGCATGATTTTGAGTTCCTAGTTTATGGGTTCAGGGTTCCGGGTTCTGGGTTTCGAGTTAAAAGTTCAGGGCTTGTCCGTCTCTGTTTGTACCATATGGCATCTCTGAGCAGGCAAACCCAGCGTGATGTGCCATCCCTAACGAAATCTGTCACTTCCCTAACAAAATCTGTCACATCCCTAGCGAAATCTGTCATCCCGAGCTTGTCGAGGGATCTCAGGCCTCCAGTAATGCTAAAGATTCCCCGGCAAGCTCGGAATGACAGCTACTTCATCTGTATGGTCCATGTTCAGATCCTCTCACTGCCATAAAGCGATATCTATGGCGAGTTCTGGGGTTCGCGTTATACTCTTAAATAAGAATAGGACTTATAGGTCGTATAAGTCCCATTTTACATTTCAGATTTCAGCCTTTTCAGATTTCAGCTTTTCTCTTTCTCTGTCACTCAACAATTGTAACGGGGGTGCCAAGCGGGATAAAGACAAACAACTCCTCGACTTCGGCATTAAGCATCCGTAAACAACCTGCGCTCGATGCCGATCCCACGCTCTCAGGGGCCCATGTACCATGAATACCATAGCCTCGAACATCCTCAGTATCTCCCGTGGCACGCATGGACAACCAACGCGTTCCCAGAATATTATCCTTGTCCCCAAAGGATACCTCACGACCATCGGGGCGCCACCAAACAGGTTCTTTGATCTTCTCTCGAATCACAAAAGTCCCAACCGGTGTCTTTCCAAAGCGGCCCGTTCCAACCTTGTAGCGCTTGAAGAATTCATCATTCATCGTAATCACAAGATCGTGACGCGTTTTACTCGCCACCATTTCAAACTTCCCCGTGAATACCCGAAGGCGATCCCCCACTTTGATGAGATTAGGATTCATCAGAAGATTGCTCTTCTGGATCAACTCAGTTGTCGTTCCATATCGCCGGGCAATTCGATCCAGTGAATCCCCCGACTTTACAAGGCAATCCTGTTTCTCCGGCATCTGGCGAGGACTCATCACCAAGTCAATGTTGATAGGAGTGACCTTCTTTTCAATTTGCCGACATACCGCAGGATCTGCTGCCTGATGGAGCGCAAGGAGATACTTTTTTCGCGCATCTACGAGGCGATCCTCAGCAGCAAGCTGAGTGGCTTCGTCCATAAGAAGCGCAACATCAGCCGTGGGGGTCACGGGGATGTCTACCTCCACCATGTCGTCGTCATCTCCCATAGGGACAGAAGGTACCGTTTCTCCCGACTCCACAATCACCTCATTCGACGCCAGCTCAGGCTTTCGTTCCCGCACAAAAAACCAATATACAAGGAGTCCAATGACCAGAAGGCACAGGAGCACACCCCATGGTTTTCGGTTCGGGGCACGGTAACTATTGAAATCCTTAACTTTCATGGCGCCTACAATACAAATCGATTATGAAAAATTCTGTCAAGTACGGTTTTTGGAATATTGCAGGAATACCCGTGATTGTCGACTCCCTTTTACCGTACGGCGCGCTCAACACGACTCATCAAGGAGCCAATCCCTCCTAATCGTAATCCTAATCCTAATCGGTCACTCCAACTGGCCGTGCTTTTGCAACCAATACATCAAATCAAGCGGTCCATTCCAATGTAGCGTTGGCCGTCCCGGCCAATCCCATTCGTGAGAGCCCCGCAAGCGGGGCCAATTGGCCAGGGACGGCCAACACTACAGAAATTCTATGATGTACTGAGCAGCACGTTGCTTTGGCCAAATCTTGATTAGGATTACGATTAGGATTAGGATTGATTCGGAGACACCCATTAGTCCCGCAGACCTGATATACGGGCCCACGCCGAACACTACTCATCGAGGCGAACTGTCACACGGTAGAATCCGGATGTGCAGCTGATAGGGAGGTCGAATTCAAGCCCCTCCCCAGTGCCGGACTGCTCATCAACGCCACCGACGGTTTGCCATGCACCAGCCGTCAAATTGCTACTCCCCTCAACTCCATACAAGCGGCCAGTCACCGAATTCACCTGTAACGTCAGGATCGCTCCAGCCTCAGCAATTGAATCCACAGCCAGCACCGAACCCGAATCTGTAGGGTCTGTACCCGCCACATACTCCCACCACAGCGAATTTCCTTTGACCGAATACGTCGGAGCATCATCTACGGATCCGTAATACTGAATCAACCATGCATCTGGGATCGACAGATCATGGCTCGCAAAAACGCGCAGAACTGGATACGCAGAACCCTCTGCAATACTCCACACTGACGAAAACTCCCAGCCGACAAACGTCGCCTGCTCCTGCATCTCGGAGGTGGTCTTACCAACAAGACTGTTACCCACATCACTATCACCGCCCGAAGTCGCTTGACCACTGGCGTTCACATCCCAGTAGGACTCCGTTACCGATCCTTGCCAGTATAAGCCGATCATCCCACCTGCATCAGTCGCCAGGAAAACCGCACCCGCTGCATAGCATCTTGAAAATTTGCTCTCGCTATACCCCAGCAATCCGCCAAGATTCCAAGATCCTGAGACCGCCCCAGTCGCATAACAGTTGCTGAATGAGGCTGCAGACGTTCCACGCCCGACCAGCCCACCAGCACCACCAGTCGGATCAAATATGTTCCCGGAAACATCACAGGTCGTAAAGCAGGTAGCAATATCCCCTTCACAATAGCCCACAAGCCCACCCACGTAGTTCTTGCCCGAGATCAATCCGCCGACCAGCCCAAGGTTAATGATTTGACTTGTAGGGCCAGCATATCCAAACAAGCCAATATCTTCCTCGCCGGGACGCACAATAGAAAGATTACGGACGACGTAGCCATCGCCATCCATCGTCCCGTTGAATGCGTTTCCATAGGCACCGATCGGTTGCCACCCCGCGCCGACATTCCACGGCGAGACCCCAAGATCTATATCTGCGACCAGCACAAACGTCGCGCTCAGGTGGTCCCGTACATTGTCAAGATGATCAGGCGTCGCAATCTGGTAAGGATCAGAAGGCGTTCCCGTCCCACCCGCGAAATCGCCATAATATGCCGTCTGAATCGCACTGGCATACATCCCCACCTTCCATGCTCTGGCCTTGAGCGTACCCGGCACCGAAACAACTACTACGCCGCCGTTAGTAACAACCGAGCTGTCCGTGGCAGGCTGGGAACCATCCGTTGTATAGCGAATGGTCGCGCCCAGGGTTGAACAGCTAATCTGCACCGTCCCAGTTGGCTGAACACCCACGGGCGTAAAGACCGGCGTGGCGACCGGATCGGAGGCCACATAGAACGCCGAACTTACTGCACTTGGATTCAGATCATCACGAAAAGCGCGAGCTTTTAGCGTCGTCCCCTCTAGAAGAACGGGCACAGTCACCACACCACCGTTAGTCACTGTCATGGGTGTTGTCTCATCGGGATCGGCTCCGTCCAGCGTATACCGAATCAGGGCACCTGCACTCCCGGATATAATCGTCACCATAACATGGCTACTCGCGAAAGCACCCGCCAGAGGATCGAAGACAGGAGCCACCGCAGCCTCCGCGCGGTAATACAGGGACGTGACCGTTACACTTGGGTTCAATCCGATTTTGAAAGCGCGCGCCTTCAAAGCATTCGTTTGCGTTGCAAGCGGAACCTCAACCTCCGTACCGGACATGATTAAAGTTCCGTTCGACACCGCCGGTTCACTGTCGTCCGTTGTGTACCATATGTCTGCCGATGCCGTGTTACAAGAGACCGTAACCGCCACGTTTGAGCCAACATACGTACCGGTCGCAGGACTGAATACCGGCGCACCGACCGCGCTGGCAGACGAATAAACCGCTGTTGCCACATCGCTGGGATTCAAATCCACGCGGTACGCACGCACCTTCAACGTCGTCCCCGGATCACCCAACGGCACCTCGACCGTTCCACCGTTCGCTACGGTATTCGAGGCTTCCGTGGGATCGCCGCCATCAAGCGAATAGCGAAGCGTGCTGCTGACAGTGACACAGGTCACCGTGACCGCCACTGTCGCACCCGCATAAGATCCGGCACCGGGAGTGAACTGAGGAAGCACGACTTGTGCAGCGGCAGAATAGTCGTCACTTGTCACCGTCGAGGGATTTCTATAGGCCACCCATGCCACGGCTTTGAGCGCGCCAGGCAACGGCACTGCCACGGATTCTCCGGATGCAATCAGCGCGTTCGTATCAGTCGGGGTCACCCCATTTATGGTATAGTGAATCATCGCACCAACCGTGGCACACTTCGCGGTCACCGTCACACTGTCCCCTACAAATGAAGCACCAGCGGGATCAAAGATCGGCGCTGCGGTATCCTCGGCGAATGCCTGTAGGTAGGGATAGCTGTTCGATTCGTACAACTGCCACTGCGCGCTGAAATCCCAACCCGAAAACGTGGATCGCAACATCATGTTCGAAGTCAACATATCACCGGATACGCTACCGGCAGAGGTAGCCTGACCACTAACGGTTGTATCCCAGTAGCTGTTCGCAACCGAGGAACCACTTCCCGCCCACCCGGCCAATCCGCCGGGAAAAGAACCTGCGGAGACGCTAGCGGCAGCATAACAGCCGTCGACCGGCCCTCCGTTGTATCCTATCAGGCCTCCGGCATAGGATCCTGCTGCCACAACAGCCCCTGTCCGATAGCAGGAATCCTGAAGAGTTCCACCTTCGTTCCATCCAACCAGACCACCGACGCTGGTACTTCCAGATACCGAGACCGTCGATCGGCACCCCTCAATAGTACCACCATTCAAAAAACCAACGAGCGAGCCGACATAAGAACTTGCCGCAACAGAGCCAAAGCCGGAATCCAGAGCAAGGTTTCGAACACTACCGGAAAGTTTGCCAAAGAGGCCAATGTAGTTCTCGCTCGGGCGGCTAATCGTCAGGTTGCTGATGCGATTACTGGCACCATCATAGTGCAAGTAAGCCTGAGGGGATGAGGAACCGATCGGCTCCCAATTCGCAATGCCTGAGAGATTTATATCAGCCGTCTGCTGATAATAAATAGGAGAACCGAAGCTACCAAGATAGGTCGTTCTAATGGCATTCAGGTCCGTTGCCGAACCGATGAGATAGGGGGACCCTTCGCTGCCGTCACCTCCGGAGAATACACCAAACGCGAAATGCACCGCTGCGAACAAAATTCCCGGCACCAATCTCCATGTGCTTTGCATTCTCACGACGCACCCCCGAATCTTGTATTCAGACAATTCCCCTCATGCAGACCCTTGGAAACCCCATTATCTTGGTGACGCTTCTACAACAGCATTCGCCGATTGCGCCAAGTGTCATGTCATACGTAAATAAAAATATAAACGCGAAGTCCTGTCATCCCAAGCTTGTCAAGGGATCTCCTGCGATATACAGGTGCTTGAGATTCCTCGACTCCGCTCGGAATAACAACTCACATAACGTTTGGCAGTTGAGATGACGTCAATTAGTTAACGGTTGTTGTTGCCCCATCGGTAGTTTCACCATACAGGTCGCCATTGCCCTGAGACTCCATCCAGATTCCCTGAATAACGCGAGACGTCAGTTGACCTGTCGTCGTGTCATCAGTAGTACTCACGGTGTACGTTCCGGTGAATGTACCTGTGATTGAATACCCGCCGCTTGTCACTGCAAACGTGCCAATCACAGCGCCCGCTGTAGAGCCACTTGTGTCGCCAGAAGGGGTTGTCATTGCACTCAGGGTTCCCGTCCAGACCAACCCACGGTTGTCAACAAACCGAAGCTGATTTCCAGTCTGCTCCACCTGCAGGGTGTACAGCCATTGGTCACCCGTAGGCGGGTCTTCATCGTCATCGCTCCCTCCCCCTCCACCAGTAATGTCTACGTCCTCCTCAACGACATACGAATACGAAATCTGCGCTGGTTCGATGAAGGGGTCGGTTGCAGACAGGGACAAGGCCCACGCTCCCGTGTCGTAATCAATGCTACCCGTGGCAGCAAACACACTTCCACCAGGCACCTGCGAATAGTTTCCCGACACGCCCCCCGTACCATTATCTGCAAATGACCCTATAGGCCCCGTTGTTGTTCCCGTAAGCGTAATATCGACACTCCCAGGCTTCAATGACCACCCTGCCGTACCACGGTTCGAATAGTCAATGACTCCTGAAACCACCGTGAAAGGCCCCGCCTGGATTGGCCCAGCCACATTGGCAAAGGGATATTCATTCACGTCACTCGTCTCGGTGTCATCAGAAGATGCCGAGCCCCCACTTGACAGCGAAAAGTTGGATACCAAAGCCGCCGCAGTGCTTCCGCTTCGGTATAGGCCGCTGAAATTGGCCCAGCTCATGGAATCGCTCCAAGTATCATCACTACCACTCGACTCCCACTCGCAACCAGAGGGAAACATGGCAATGGAAACCAGTGCGATACAAAAAGCCGGAAACGCGATAAAACGGGGTCGTCTAAACTTCATAAAAGGCTCTCCTTCTAGTGGGGTATCTGTACAACAGGCGAATCCCAGCACCCGCCGGAGAGACACCCGCTTCATATCATGGGTCAAGGATCTGAATACTATATTCGATCGTCGTATTTTCCAAACTCTTTCTCAGCCATTAAAGGCTTCATCACATACCATTCTGACTCATTTAAAGCGGATCCGAGGTAAGCTGCCGCAGCAGCCCACCTCTGCACCGCGTCTCATCACGGCAGCGGACAGGGATCCGCATCATCCACAATCACCACACGGTAGAACCGTGATCCGCCAACGAGCGGACTAGGATCGGTATAGGTCCAGTCAAAGGCACCGATACCGGTTCGTGTATAATTTCCAAGGGTGTCATCCTGCTGCCAAACCTGAGTGAGAACATCCGTATATTGTACACGGTAGTTCTTCTCGCCGCTCCACGTCAGGGTTGGTGTCGGGCTAACCATCGCCAAGCGGTTGATCTTGAGACTCTCTCTCTCATTCGTCGGATCCGTACCGGCAATGTATTCAGCGTACGCGCTCATGCTATCGCCATCCAAATCCAAACTGGCCTCACCGGCATTCAGGAGGCTCCCAAAATAGTACAGCTCCCATTCATCAAGAATAGCGTTTGCGTTCTGATCCACGATCACGACTTCCGTAAACGCATCTAATCCGTACTGACAACGACTGGTAAGCAGCAGATCACCAGCTCCGAGATCCTGGCTTCCATAAAGATTCAGGAAGCTGTCATCCGTTCCCGATCCATAGTTATGGTATTCCCAGATGTCCGGGAGGCCATCCGTATCGGAATCGCGGTCGCGCATAATCACAACCTGATCTGAGACTCGGCTGGCGCCAGCACCCTCCAAGCCAACCGACTCAGGTTCGTAATAGGTCTGCGGGTCCCGGCCATAGCCCCATGTCTCCCACGTATCCAGAAGTCCATTGCGATTCGCATCCACGAACGTGCGCAAATAGTGCGTGCTGGAATGAAGTCCTTTCAACTCAAACGGTACTTCGTAGCGGTACTGTGTATTGGTCCAGTCCTCCGGCGCAATCGTCACCTGAGCGTCCGGCACACCACTAAATCCAGGATTGTTGAACGACTGCACAATCACCGGCATATCGTTGGACACCGCGCCGTCTGGGCGCGCCATGCTACTGAAGAAATCGTGCGAGCTAAAGTAGTACAGCTTGCCCTCGATCATGCTCTTGCCACCATTTTCCTGGGGCTCCTCGATGTCCAGGTTAAAGGCACGCCACTCAGATTGGACCGAAGCACCCTCCTGCATGCCACTGGTTATGCTCACCCAGTACCGTCCGTTGGTCCAGGATCCACCATCGGGGCGCACATCGCCAGCGTAGAAGGGCAGGTCGTCACGATAGTTTCCATCCACATCACGGAATGGAGCCACGAGTCGCGACGTCTGCATCAACAGTGGACTGGCCATGTCAGGCTGCGTATCGCTACCATTGCCACGGAATTCCATCTGGTACCATGTGGCATCCGGATCCATCGTCCACCCCAACTCATTGCGTGCATAGACGAACGTTGTGTCATGCCCCATCGTAAACGTCGGCACCTGCGTAACCATATTGGATACAATCGCGATCGCCAGCGTGAGCGGCGTGCTGAAGTCCAGCCCATACACGGTGTTGTTCTTGTAGATGACGAACGTATAGGCATCCTGCGACCCAGTCCCACCAACACCGTGCAATCCGGCCAAGCGGAAGTCACCCTCATGCAGGTAGTTTCGTGGCTGCTCAATGAAGCGCGTAAAGAGCACATCACGTCCCTGCTTCGCCTCGATGGTGTAGCCCAGCACAAATGGCTCATCCTCTTCATCCACGGCGGCCCACTTAATGCGCGGGTAACCGCGCACCTGCCGGTCATCCGTGAGCGGAATCTCAACCTCATTCCAATCCCCCCCGCCCATATTGAAATCAGCAATTCCAGAAGGCTCATTAACGGGATCCCAATCGCCATCGCCATTGATGTCCATGAAGCCAAACACATAGTTGCGCCCCTCAACAAGATGTCCCATCGACATCGTATTGACAACGATGGCGGCATCATCCATCGAATGCTGCGCGATGGGGAAACCATCCATGACCGCATCACCATAAAATGTCAGTGGGATACGAAGATCACTGGCTGCAAAATAGCGAAATTCCAAGTTTGTCGGATCACCATTAAAGTTGATCGTAAGCGCCCCAGTCTCGTGATCAAGCGTGCCGTTTGCGATGCCGCCGCCAATGAGGACTCCGTCCGCTCTATCGGAAACCGCGTACTGAATTCCGTCAATCGTAAAGCTGAGAGAGAAGCTCTGTGGTGTCACCGGATTCGCCGCAAGAGTATGGGACAGTGTCTGCTCCGCTGTATCCATGGATTCAGTGTACAATCTCGCAGCCATCACATCCGTCATGGAATCGCCGTACCGACCGTGGTAGCGCGCGTTTATGTTAAGCGCAGGGGTGGGACAGCTCAACGGGCTAAGCGGGTTCTCATCTTGATCATCCTCCGTGTTGCTAGAGAGGAATTCACCGTAGTTGCTCCACCCGTCCTCATCGGGGTCAAGATGCGCATCGTAATAGGCTGGATCAAGTCCCCGGTTAAGGCTCGTCAGAGAAGGATCAAGATAGCGAACCTCCCACCAATCCGCAATGCGATCGCCATCATCGAACCGCTGTCCGAAAGTGGGTTCGAATGCGGATGGCCGACTGTCGTAATCACCGAAGCCGCCCCCCATCGTGTCGGCGTCAAAGGGATCCGTCCTCGCTAGGAATTCTGCCAGGTTGCTCAGGCCATCGTTGTCGGGATCGCCGTAAGGACCATACTCGGTGTTACCTATCACATCCGCACTGTAGACATTGAGAGCATGCTCGCGCTCCCACCAGTCGGGTAACCCGTCACCATCAGAATCCCGGTTCGGATCCCAAAGCGGCGGCTGCTGCTCTGCGAAGCTGACGGAGGTGCCGCCAACACCGGCATACATCCAACCGTTAAACGGATCAATGCCAATCCGCCAGGTACGGTCCTCTATCCATCTACCGCCATCATTACCGAGGAACAGACCATTCAGCGCGATGCCCTGAATCGACAGCAGAGGATCGTAGAGAATCGGCGGACCATCATTAACGCCGGTGACACGAGATGCGTCAGGAATATAGATACCATATTCATTGATGTTATCCCGTACGACCGCACGCTCGTTGGCCTGGTCGCCGATCTGGAAGTCGAAGTTGAAGTAGCTCACAAGACCGCGCTCGTCACCGCTCAGGTTATGTTCTCCAACCTGCTGCAGCTCGTCAGTCGGTAGTGCCCGCGCCCAGATACGGGTCTCGTCCAGCTCACCGGAAAGATCTTCTCCGAAGACGGCTGAACCACCGATAGCATAAACCCGCCAGAAATTGTCTGGAAACGGGTAGATATTTTCAATAAGCGGCGGAAGGATCCGGTCCTGCTTGGTGTCAAGCAAGCCATCGACATAAAGATAACAAAAATTCTCATCTCGGATATATGCCACATGGTGCCACTGGCCGTCATTGACGGGAATCTCACCCATGATGTTGTTGCGTTCATAATCAAACCCGGAAACCCAGATGAATTGCTCCCCGTCGTCGACCCAAACACCATACGCCATGGCAAATCGTCCCAATAAAGAACCTTGATCGGAAACGCCCAGGTAGTAATTAAAGTCATCATCGGTGCGATCAGATGTATTGCGCCGCGTGATCAGTCGGCCACCAGTTTCTGTGGTCCGCACCCAACACTCAATCGTCCAGTCCTCACGCAACATGTCAAGACTATCGCCGTTCGGCAGGATCGTCGTCGCTGTCTCTTTTAGATGCCCGCTTCCGGTCAGCGTTAGATATCCGGAAAGGTCTCCTGTATTGCCTCCCAGCAGATCCGAATCCTTCGTACCAGAAATCTGATCATCAGGACGCGCGAACCGCCACACCCGAAGATTCGACAACTGACCAACAAAACCGGCGGAACCAAATACCAGATTGCCAGGGCCTGTGGCAGGTCGCCACCCCGTCTGGACTGAAGTCACACGCTCACCATCGACAAACAGGGCAAGCAGGTTCGCATCGTCGCCTTCGCCCAGTTCGAAACGGGCTGCAATATGGCTCCAGCTGTCACTCGCAACTGGAAGCACACCCTCCTGCAGCAGAATTGCTTCACCGTGGTCAACACCGTCAAAGGCTACGTACGGAATACCATTGCTCAAACCGATCTCATAGTTGCGCCGATTCGTAGCGTATGTTCTGCGGCTTACCAACGGGTACAATCCTGTCAAAGATGTGACATCCGGATTCACCCATGCCTCAATAGTCCATTCAAGCGAACTGTGACGCTCGGTGAAGGCGGAGCCCACCTTATCCTTCACAACCACCGTATTGACAGTTACGCCACCGCCGGCGAACGTCAGCGCAGTAGTCTTATAAGGACTGACTGAATCCGTCAGGTCTGAGTGCGCCGTCAGTTCGTCGCCATCGTCCTCCCCGTCATCATCCGAATCTGACCAACCGGCATGCGTCGCGTAGATATCCTGCTCATGGATATTGGCGATGGTGTCTCCATCACTGTCTTCCAGAGCATCACTGACACCATCGTTGTCCGTATCCGCCAGCATCGGGTTGAGCCCCCGCTCGCTGCGAGCGAAACATCCGAGAGATGCCAGATATTCATACTGGTTATTCAGACCATCGCCATCAGGATCGCCTTCCGCACCGAGATCCCCAGTCGCATCAAGCGGATCGAGCCCAAAGGCTTCTTCCCACCAGTCAGGAATCGCGTCACCGTCGCTATCACCAAACGGCATCAAAGCCGCTTCGTTCGTCATGGCCGAAGTGCCCTGTAGACGCCCGGCATACCGCCAATCATTCGCCCAGTTCGCACCCAGCGTAAAGTCCTCGGCCGTCTCACCGCCATCATCAAACCGGAACCAACCTGCAAGTCCGCGCACCACGATCTCACCACCACCATCATCATCACCACCCACGGGCATGGCATTGCCAACATTCAGTCGAGCCCCCGTCACGCACTTGCCAGAAAGTGATGAGATGGGGTCTGCATTGTCAAGCAACGCCGCCTTCAGGGCCGCAACGCTCAGACGGTCATCGGCAGCCAAAATCAGCGCGGCGGCACCCGTTACATGCGGTGTGGCCATCGAAGTGCCCTGCGCCTCTCCATACTCGGCACCCATCTGAGAGCCAGCCGTCGGCAGCGTGCTCAAGATGGCCACGCCCGGTGCGCCCAAGTCAACGGTTGTCGCACCATAGTTGCTGAAATTGGCCAGTCCATCGCTGCGGTCCGTCGCGGCCACGGCAATGATGTTGTCCAGATCGAACGAGGCTGGATAAGCCGGGGTCGCGTCGTTGTCGTTAGCATCATTGGCTGCCGCCGCAACAAACAGATGCCCGTTTTCGCCGGCCACTTGAATGGCGTCGTACAAGGCCTGCGAGAAGCCGTATCCTCCCCAGCTATTATTGCTAACCCGAGCCCCATTGCGCCAGGCATACTCAATAGCTGCAATGGCGCCTGCGGTATCTAGCCCGCCGGTAGCATCTGCAATCTTGCAAGCCATGAGTTTAACGCTCCAGTTCACACCACAGACCCCAAGGCTGTTGTTGCCAACCGCGCCGATCGTGCCCGCACAATGCGTACCATGCCCCACCACGTCATCCATCGGGTCGGCATCGTCATCGCCAAAGTCGTAGCCGTTGACATCATCGATGTAGCCGTTACCGTCGTCATCAATACCATTATCGGCGATCTCCTCTGGATTAACCCACATATTGGCGGCCAGATCGGGATGCAGGTGATCAATACCCGTGTCAATCACAGCCACAATGATGCTGCTGCCGGTCTTGATGTCCCACGCCTCGGGCGCGTCGATATCCGCATCGTCCACACCACCGCCGTCACCATTGTTGTGCAGCCCCCAGAGTTGACCGAAGTCGGGGTCATTCGGCAGCGCAGAAAGTCGCAGCTTGTAGTTTGGCTCCACGTACAGAACCTTGTCGAAACTCCTGATCTGCGTCACGCGGGCAGCCGCATCGTCACCATCCGGAACCTGAATGTGCATAGCGCTAATGCTCTGGTACGTGCGCTTAATGGTCATCCCGGCAGCCTTAATCTCCGCCCTGACCGGTGCAATATCGATGCGGGACATCACGCTAACGATGTACTCGCCGGGCACGATCTCAGGCTGTACGGCTTCCATCTGCTCAACCGTACGGGTCGTGCCGTTCGTGATACCGCCCTCATCAGTTTCCTCGACCACGAGCCGTCCGCCCATCATCTGTTGGATACCAGATGCATCCGATGCAATGGAAGAAAGACGAACATCATCAATCGACCCTTCAAAGCCACTCAGCACGTTTGTGCCGGTATCGTCCATCGCTCCGCCGCCAATGGTCAATTCACCCGCAAGAGCAACACCGACACCCGCCCCCGTGAAGGGTGCGCGCAGCGTATCGGTCCGCGTGGCCACCAGTGTTCCATCAATGTAGAGCGACAGGATCGTGTTGCTGGGGGAATACGTCGCCGCCAGATGCGTCCACGCATCCGGAGCCACCCATAGGAAATCGCCATACGGGTTGTTCACGATGACCGTGCCCGCAGAATCCTGCGCCAATCGGCTTTCATTTGCCGTTCCAGCGGTGCGGCTGTCATAGCGAACATAGGGCCGCAGCACGCCAGCATCGTTCTCCAAACCCAACTCATAATTGACGCTGCGATCAAAGAACGTACGTGCCAACACCACACCGCCATCACTACCCGCATCTGGGCGGATCCAGGCGGAAAGCGTCCACTCGGTCATCGCATGCCGAGCCTGAGGCTGCACCACCATGCGACTTGAACCATCGAGGCTCAATCCACGTGGAATAACCGGATCAAGGCCATTCAACGGGTTAGAGATGCCAACCAGCGTACCGTTGGTCTGGGTTCCTGCCACCTCTGCGTAGTCACCAAAACCATCGTCATCGGTGTCCACCTTGTCGGGACGCGTGCCATACCCCTCCTCTTCGAGATTGGAAAGTGCATCGCCATCAAAGTCGCGTTCGTCATCAAGAATGCCGTCGTTAAAGGTGCTGGCATATCCAGGATGGAGGTGGGCATGATACTTACTCAGGAGCGAAAGCCCAGAGGCAGCACCGAGGTCACCAGAACCAGACACGGCGAGCGACCAGAAGTCTGGAACACCATCACCATCCTCATCTGTAAAGACAGTAGCCGCAATCGGGCTATCGCCCGAGGCAATCATGGTCGCACCACTCATCAACGTGCCGGCATGCATCCAACTCAGGAGCCAATCCTCAGCAGGTGCTGCGAAGTCCTCTACAGAAGACCCAAAGTCGTCAAACCGGTAGTAAGCAACCGGGCCAACGGTAGAATGCTCAAACGTACGATAGGCATTCGCACCGATTCCGGCAGCCGTGAAGGTTCTTTCCCAAATGCGAACTTCGTCAATCTGACCAACAAAGTCTTCACCTACTCGAGTGGTCCCTGCCGCATCAATCCCCCACGATCCAGCTTCTGCTGGAACGCTGCCCATGGCAACCACAACGCCGTCAACATGCAATCGCAGCTCACCAGCATCGACATCATAGACACCCGCAAGATGGTACCAGTGGTTGTCGCGGGTCAATGCCGTCGGCGCCGTCATCCGTTGCTCGGTCGCCCCTCCGTCATAGACGCCAACGAAACGGACATAAGGTTGCCCGGCGGTCAAGCCCAGCTCATAATTAACGCTACTGCCACTGGTGCGTTGCACGATCAATCCCGTGCCACCGAAAGCTGCATCCAAACGCACCCATGCCTCAACCGTCCATGATCCCGGCATCCGGAAGCGCGCCTGATCTGGCATTTCAACATACTGTCCAGCTGCCGTTAACGACAAGACACCCGATCGAGCTGGCGAGAGTGAGGCGTTGGGCAATGTCAACCCATCGGCGTTGTTCGAAGCTTCAACATCATCACGAATACCATCATCATCAGTATCTTGGATTGCAGGGTCAGATCCATAACGCTGTTCATCGCCGTTAGTCAGACCATCGCTATCCGCATCGCCATCGCGGTCATAAACGCCCGGTGTTGTTTGCGGATTGTTCGGGTCTGTACCCGCACGATACTCAACACGGTTAAGAAGACCATCCAAATCACCATCTTCATCACCATCCGCAACTCCATCACCATCGGTATCGGAATTGAAAGGATTCAGACCATTGGCAATTTCCCAAGCGTCAGGCAACCCATCACCGTCAGAGTCACTCGTTCCAACCACATCAGGATAAAGCATAACAGACGCATTGACGAGCGTACCCGCATCGCGCCACTCAAGCTTCCAATTGTCTACTAGCGCATCCAGAGGTGCAAAGTCCTCTACCTGCCCCTTTCGCCAATCAACTTCACCACTCACACCGTTCGTATGCGTTGCATCATCAAATGTATAGGAGAGCTGCGTGCCGCCTGCTCCATCCATGATCTTCACGTCATCAATGTAGCCATTGAGACCCGCTCCAATGGTATTGCGCACAGGCCCCAAACCAAATGTCTTGGGTCGACCTTCGCTGTTCACATGAGCAACCTCAGTGCCATCAATATACAACCGAAGCTCGCCTGACGTCGTGCTATAGCTGGCACGCAGCGTTACCCAGTCACCCATCGGCAATGCACGCAGTGCGGGAGCCGAGATGAGGACTTCCGTGCCATCGCCATCGGTATAGGCAACATACGGAATACGATCTGCGCCAATTCCAAGACGATACGTGTACTGACCGCTCTGCACTTCTCGTGCAATCACCGTGCCAGCAGTAACCGGCGCTTCAAGATAGACAGAGGCCGACAAAGTCCAATCAGACAGGGCCAAACGCAGACGCGTCGGAATATCCACACGACTGGTCGCACTGCCAGTAACATGCAGCACACGCATATAAGCGGGTGACAGGGAGTTGATCGGGCTAGATCCAAACTTAATCTCAAAGGTATCCTCAATCCCATCATCATCCGTATCGATCAACCATGGATCGGTGCCATTCGACTGCTCATCCAGATTGGCAACATCATCCCCGTCATTATCTTCTTCAGGATCGATCGTGCCATCTGCATCAGAGTCGTCGTCATCCGGATTCGTGCGTGCATGGTACTCGAACAGGTTCAGCAAGCCATCCCCGTCAAGATCCTCGGTCGCCACCAGCCCGCCAACCACATTCGAGGAAGCCGGAATGCCAAAGAGATCCTCGTACCAATCGGCAATACCATCGTCATCCGTATCGATGATGCCCATCACGGGCGCATATTCCATCGACGTCACATAATCATTCTCGCCATCAGCGCCGCCAGCAGCCAAGAACGCTATATCGTCTCCGGTATAGCGGTCACCATCGGGGCCCGGCTTTGCGTTGAGGTCTATATCCAGAATAACGCCCTGACCCAAATCGTACGTGCTGTCCAGTGGATAGCGCGAATCCTCAATGTCAACACCGCCGTCATCAAATCGATACATTGCCACCAACGTATCGGTCGGGCGTTGGATTTCATGCATTGCGGCTGCAATCATGCCGCCGTTACGCGCCACCTTCCACACGCGGAATTCATCGATGTGGATATCCGAGAAGGAAACCGGAAGCGTATTCTTCAGGATGGTCGTATCGACGTACAACGTTCCCAGCATGTCGTCACGGCCTTCCAGCATCGTGCGTGCCGCAGCTAGCAAACCGTTGATATGCAGCCTGAGGGTGTGATCGGCAGAACTGTAAACGAAAGCTACATGCGTCCACACATCAACGTCAATGGCTCCACCCATGACCTCATAAGTTGTACCTCCCACACTGCGCACCTGCACAAATGGACGATTATCATCTAAACCAACGACAAAGGCATCGTTCCCCGCCGTGGTCCGGTAGGCAGCAATCGCACCACTCTGGTTAGTAGATCCCGGCCTCAGCCACGACTCAATCGTCCAACCACTTTCAGCAGTGATCCCTACATCCGGTGCCCCGATATCATCCGGAGGCAGGATGGGGCTACCGGGCGGATCCATCGTGCCCTCCGGCATCGTAATGGTCGTCACAAGCCACCAGGCATCCGGATTGCTCATGCCAGCATTCGGCATTGCCTGTGGACCAAACTCGACATAGGACTCACCAGGAAGGCCTTCGTTCACCAGCACGCGCACTGTCGACATCGGGCTACCACCGTGGCTGAAATTGTTCATCCACACTCCGTATTCACCGGAAATCGAATTCGGTTGCTCAAGCGTAATATTCTCAGGGCCGGTGCCAGAGACATCGTCAATATCCAGAATTGCACCCGGAATCGCTTCACCGGGCTGATCGGCGGGGCCAATAACAAGATTCGCCCCCGGCGCGAAGCCCATGTTGCGTCCCTGAGGATCAATCAACCACGTATCCAGATCGCCAGACACATCCCACTGCTGTGTCACACGAATATCCGCCGGTGCAAACGTACCCTCAATCGTAATCGAGTCGCTGCCAACCCCGCCATCGGTGTCGATCGCATATACAGTAACGATATTCTCTCCGCTGTTGATAATAACGGTGTCCGTGAAACTTTCGACAGCGCCGTACTCAGCAATAAACTGGTCGTTGATGTAGAGAAGAACTGAGTCCACTGCGGGCCCCACCGGCTCGATTGCGGCTGCCACATTTATGAACCGTATCGCGATCTGCGCCCCATCAGCCGGTGCAGTAATCGTGACTGTCGGACCAACAATGATCACATCTTCAGCCCTCAGGAAGGCAAACCGCTCACTATGTGGGGCCTCTATATCACGCCCCGACGCCACATAGCTGCGACGCACATGTGGACTGATAGATTCGACTGGTGACGAGACCTGCAGCCCAACGCCATAATCATCTATAGCAGTCGGCATCCACCCCTTCACCTCTACACCATCTAAATACCCATCATCATCCGTATCCGCATCACCCGGATTGGAGCCAAACACCTCGGACTCATCACTATTTGACAAACCATCGCCATCCGAATCATCGGTATAGTCGTCAATGCCATCACGATCCGTGTCAGCGGTCCACGGATCAGTCATGGCCTGATACTCATAGAAATTAGCTAATGAATCACCATCGGGATCGCCATCGGCCCCATTCACCCCACTCGCATCAAGCGGATCCAGCGCGTAGCGTTCTTCCCACCAACTGGGAATGCCATCGCCATCATCATCCACGTCTGAGGGATACGACGGGAACAAAATCGGCACGGGCGTGACATCGGAATTTCCCGAGTTATCAATCACGTTTATCGTGGGATCCAAACCATACCCAAACAACAATTCTGGAGTCGTTCCGAGCTGCACCATAAAGGTGCCATTTGCAACTGTCGGCATCCAGGGGCTTCCTGTTGTTATCGCAACGGCATTAGATGTTCCCGCATAGCCCCAACCATTCACGCCCTCGGCAATCGGCGTCCAGAGCCCAATCACGGAATCATGGATCACCAGATTCGTCAACCCGAGCGAGGCCAGATTCATCGAGCGATTGAAATACAACTCAACACGATCGCCTTCGCTGTAACCACGGTCGTCGTCATCATCATGCCACCGGATCCCCTGTAATCGGGGAACGGCATTAAAGAGGTGGATCGTAGTCGTCGCCGCGACTTGATTCGGCCCGTTCAAAGCGTCAATTGACGCACTCAGCACCGCACTATTATTGGTTAGCGTACCCCCTGAAATCCTACACGCTCTATTGGTCTGTCCGACATAGAACGTAACCGATTCCTCTGCCACAAATACGTTTGTATTCGCGCTTGCGAGGAATACATCAAGCTCACCACCTGAAGATGCCGCAGAGCGTTGCAGAACGATTTCACGTACTTCCGACGCACCCAGATTGTAACTGGATTGCGCGAAGCTCACCCCTGGAGAAACCACATCCACCGTCACAGAATCGGATATAAAGTCGTAATCGATCCCCTCTGCTGTAATCGTCACCGAATCGGCAAGTGTAAGCCCCGTCACGTAGAAGGTCACCGATCCACTTGTGGCATCCAATTCGACCGTACTGGGTATATCCAACGCCCCTTCCGGACTGACAGTTAAACGTATAGAATAGTTCGTACCCGCTGCTGTAGAATCATTCGTACCCGCTGGAGACGCCGTCGCTGTAGACACTGTGAATGGAGAAAGGGTACCCAGATAAACATTTCCATCCGAGGGACCAGAAAGATCCAGAGTCGCTGTAACCTTGACCGCAACACTGGCTACGATATTACCACCAGCACTCAAGGTTGCGAGGAGGTCTCCGGGTTGGTCGCTTGTTAAACCAAACATCGTTGAATCCAATGTGGCCGGAATTGTAATCGTTTCCGTGTCCGTTCCATAGACCACGTCAAACACCAAGTCTGCACCCACCTGATCGCTGGGACGTGTCACATACACCCATACCGTTTCGTTAACGCCAGCGGCAAGGTCAGGGTTATCGACATCACTACTGAGAGCGGGAAGCCCCGGAGCAAGCGCTATCGTCAAGCTTGGTGGCAGCACATCAATGGACTGATTTGCTGAGGGATAACCTGCAGCCGTTGCCACCACATAGACACCGGCACCCTCACTCACACCCGTTACGGGGAAGCCAACATCATTCACACCGGCAGGAATTGTCACTGAGGTCGGCACGGTCATCGCGTTCGGATCCGAACTGGTCAGCAATACCGTCAGCGGCGTGGTGTCGTTTCCATAGGCACTGAGTGTGCGGCGCACAATCATGGTGACAGTGTCACCCGCATGGACATCACCGCCCGCACTTGGAAGCAACTCAAGATCAAGATCAATGCCGTTATGGACAACCACCGGAATGGTCAGTCCAACGCCATCAGGAAGCGATACCGTCAGAATGCCATCGTCCTGTCCAAGCCCCTCGGCAAGGGCAATGCCCTGAACCGTTACCGTCACCCCTGTGGATCCCTGCACAAAGACCACCGAGCCCGTCCCGACGGAAAACAGCGTATTGTCGCTACTGGTCAACGTGAGCGAAACCGCATTCGTCTCGGTGAGATCACGGCGCAGAATCATAAACGCTGCCGTATCCCCCACTTGTACATGAACCGGTCCCACCAGGTTAGTCAGGAACCGCTCGGCCAGCATCGGGTTCGTTCCCGCTATATACTCCTCGTAGTTGCTGGCACCATCATCATCCGGGTCGCCGTCATACCCGTCATCACCAATCGCGCTATCGGGATCGAGACCATACTGCGTCTCCCATGCATCAGGCAGACCATCACCATCACGGTCATTCACAACCGTGACCGGGCTGGTCAACGAAGTGAGCGTGACATGCGAAACACCACCCACCATTGTGGCCGCATGCATCCAGGCGGTTTTCCAATCATCGGCGTGCTCGCTGACAAAATCCTCAATCTGCCCACGCTGCCAAGCTGGGTTATCACTGACGCCATTGGTCGGCCCATAGCGGGTACCATCGTCAAACCGATAGTAGGACACGAGGGCGGTTTCATCTCCCGTCAGAACGTCGCTACGCTGATCGCTGATCTCAATCTGGCTAAGCGCCCGCTGCCAGATGCGAACCTCGTCAATGTCGCCGCTGAACTGTTCACCAATACGGTGCACGCGCGGCGCCAGACCATAAACCGATGGACGGGCACTCACATTCGTCAATGCCGCCGCAAGCGTACCATCAACATAGAGCGCAACGCTGCGACGGGTATCATCAAATGTCGCAGCTAAATGGGTCCAGGTGATGCCGTCTGCCGGGACCGTGACACCCGTTGCCGTCGCCCATGTGCTATTGAACCCCACCTCAGGCTGTCCACTGCCATTAATTTGCAGAACATAGTTATCATCAATGCCAACGGTAACATCACCGCTACGGCGCAACACGATGCCCCCGCCCGTCCAGCCTGCAGATGGACGCACATAAGCTTCCACAGTCCAATCGTCCAGCGTAAACCGGGATTGATCAGGAAATTCAATATAGTCGCCAGCCCCCCCTGACAGATGGATTGCACGCGGCACTAATCGCACCTCAGAGGCAACCGGATTATAGCCAAAAGCAACCTCATCAGCATCCGGAACACCATCATCATCGGTATCGCGCAGGGTGGAATCTGAACCCCACAAGGCTTCCTGTGCATTAAGCAAGCCATCGCCATCATAATCCTCATGGCCATCATCAACAAGATTGCCATCGGTATCGAGGTCCACAGGACTCAAAAATAACTGATACTCGTTCACATTCGGCAATCCATCTTCATCACCATCATAATCACCATCCCAATTGCCAGAAGTAAACGGATCAAAGTTAGACCAGTATAACGCCTGCCACCAATCAGGAATACCATCCTCGTTCAGATCATCAATCGCCTCGAAGATCTGATTGTTGAGCACAAAGTCTGGGATGTTCGTGACAAACTGACTAGTCTGCATCCCCATGACCGCATAGTTCCAATTCATCGGATGTACAAAGTCCTCAGCACCAAATGCCTTGACGCCATAATCCGTGCGATTCGTGAGATTCTGACCATCATCAAACCGTAAATTCACCACCAAAGATCCATCGTTGATCACGGCAGAGCCACTATAAGTGCCATTGGTAAATACACGCCATGGCGAGTTCACGATCTTGTTACGGCCATCCTCAATCTCGCTGAGCGAGCGAGAGCGCGACCATATGCGAACTTCATCGACGATGCCATTAACCCCATCCCCTCCGAGTGTCGTCACGCCGCTTTCCGTGGCACCGCCCCAATAGCCGGGAGTCCCCGGGGTGCTACTGAAGACCTGACGACTAGCGGTCTGAGCACCATCTACATAGAGCCGCAGCGAACTGTTCCCTCCATCCAAAGCGCCGGCAACATGCACCCAGTTTGAAGGTGCAATTGGAGCCAAAGCCTTAGCCTTGTATACGTCACCCGCCACACCCATGAACGAGACGGACGGATAGTTATTACTTAGCGAGATCGAGAAGGTCGTGCCGCCCTGAATCGTATCGCGCGTAATAATGGATCCGGTCTCATTGGCTGTATCCAGATAGATCCAAGCCTCCACAGTCCAGTTGGTCAACCGAAGCCGAGCAAAATCCGTGATCGGTTCGCTCTCGTATTGCAAATTGAGCGTGTCTTCCGGCAGCACATAGCCATCCACAGGCGACAGCCGCAGCGCTTTCCCAACCAACGGGGACCGAGAATACGAGGGATTGGTGAAGCGACGACCGCCAGGTTTTAGAATATCCCAGTTAACTTCATCGCCATCGGTAACACCATCATCGTCCGAGTCGATGTCGCGTGGGTTCGTATGCCAATCGCGCGTTTCTGCAAGATTAGAGAGACCATCCCCGTCGATATCAAAATCCGCATCACTGAGTGCCAGTGGATTGCGATCATTGGTCCACGACGAAACCCATGTCGGATTGGCGTGCGACAGCCATTCCTGATAATCTGAGAGACCATCGCCATCAAAATCCGTAAACTGATTGGCTTCTGCCAACGGATCGGGATGCGCCCCGAACCAGTAATACTCCCAGGCATCCGGGATGCCGTCACCATCGCTGTCATTTCCAGATGCAACCCAGTACCAGTCTGTGCTGTCGCCATTGTTGGTTCCGCCCAGCGGAGATGACCATTCCACAACAACTTCCGCTGGTGCGTAGGGGTCTGTCGGGATTCGAATGTCAAGAATGCGTAATCCACTATCCTGCTGGTCAAACCATTCGGCGCGGGGAATCGTCGCTTGCGTAAACTGCCGCGTCGTGGGTGTCATGCCAAAGACATCGTCCGGCCCGGCGTTATTTAGGCCATCTTCAAGTTCGTACAAACCATCCGCCTGTACAATTGACCATCTGAATCGGTTGTTCGCGCGCTGCTGCTGAGGCATTCCAAACTCGCTGTCAATATAGTCTGAGTGGCCAATCACAACGCCCCGTCCCATGGGACTCGCATACGCGGAGGGCTGCTCGTTGTTAGGATTGTCGGTATCGTCAAGTTGACCTGCATTGTAGTTGATCGTGAAATACTCGACCGGATTGCTGAGGTCACGGAAAACATAGTACTGATCCGCATAGCGTTCGACCGGATACATCAGAAGGGTCTGAGAACCCGTGTCCTTTGTCAAAATGGCATTGGTGCTCCAGTTTAATTCCTGTGGAATCACGCCCCGAGTGGCTGGCCAGGCGTTTCCTGCTGGATTGCTGACAAATTTTAAATCTGGATAGCCGTGTACCAACCCGCTGTCAGAATAGAGATCGCCCGACCCGCCGTTGTTTTCTACCTCTTCAGTTGAGATGTCATAATCGTACAAATCCGGCCATAGCATCACATCGTGGCCCTGCTCATGGGTGAGAACAGCGGGCACTGGCATATTCTGGTCGGTCGGCCAAAACTGATTAAACCCACTGATATACTGATCTCGGGTCTGCATGGCATAGAAATTACCAGAGTGAACAACACCCGCTAAAGCCAATTCGGTTTGGTTGAAGAGCGAAACCAAATACAACGGAATGTTCACCGTCGCACCATAATTATAGATGCCATTGATGTTGGCATCATAAAAGAGAGCGTCACCATACGATTCTACAGGGCCTTCGACAGGGTCGTACGTGACCACAAGCGGATCGTATGTTCCGTTAATCATGCCATTGGAACCGGCCAGATCAATCCATTGAATGACGGTGGAAACATCGCCATCTGAAGCTGTGCCATCGAGGAGCGGGGCAGATTCGAAAATCACCAGCTCCGAAAGGTTACGCTCATTCGCGAGAGGCGAAATCTCCAGCCACGCGATACTCGTATCGCGATGGAAGGAAAAATCCACTCCATTTGTCGTAAATGCAACCGGAACGGTACCCGAACTCCCGACACCCATATATCGCATATCCAGAGCGTTTTGAGGCACGTCGACCGCCGTGTCGCCTTCGTAGTAACCGCTGTTATCTGAGTCTATGTAAACAGCATCGCCCATGAGATACAACGGAAAGCCCACCTGAGAGACATATCGAATCGTCCCATCCGTCACAGCATTCCACAAAACACCAGTCGTCACGCCAACCACCGGCGTGAAGCCAACGCCCTGATAGATAGGATCAACCCCATTCAAACTACCAAAAACATCTGTGGCTCCCGCATATCCATTGGTCACAGCCCAAATCATACTAAAGTTCGCAGCCGACGGGTACGCATAGATACTCGCAGTGCTCCGGACATACGCTGACCCACCGTCGCCCGTCTCCAATGTGAAAGAGTTGTCTAATAAAACCGGTTCACTATCAAAAACCCCGGCGGTCCCGCCCGGGACATCATCCTGCCACACCAAATCGTAACCAATATCATATCCCCCACTCGCATTGAGATCGGAGTAGTTAAGCAGGAACGATCCGACACCGACGAGTGCATCATTATCAGTTACCATGCCGGTAGGATCGTGAATGATCACTTCAGGCCCACCAAATAATCCATCGCCATCACCGTCTATCCACAAGCCATCTACTCCAGGAGTATAAACGCCATCAAAATCAGAATCACTATAGACAACAGGGCTGCCGCCAAGAACATTTGAAAGCGTGTCATCCGCAGCATGCCCCACATCTATTTCAATCCAGCTTGGCTGTTGAATGATCCACTCGGTACCCACTCCGCCCAGTGGCATATCAAAATGCGTCAGTGTCCTGAAATCTTCGACCGCATCATAGGTGTCAATCAGATCTTCTATACAACGTTCCCATCCGAAAAGCGCCATTGTATCCATACCGTTATCAGGCAAATTGGGATGGGGGTCGGTAAAATAGTTATGGGAACCCAACGGCACCGTTTCTCCCTGGTCAACAAGCCCATTGAGGTTGACATCACGGTGGTCTCGAGCATAAGCAATGGGTTCATCCTCATAGTGATAGTCATAAAAGAGTGGCACGGCGCTTCCCCCTCGAGGCCCCGTTTGCGAATCGCCATCGGTGCGGTAAGTAACAAATTCAAGCGCCAACTGGTTGGCAGCGTCATACCCAAAATTTGCATGGGTGTTGTAGGCAAAAGGCCCTGCCAAATGAAGCAAATTATCCCCCCCACCAAAATCACGTGTATCGGGATCATTATCCCCACGGTCCTCACCAAAAATATCATTCCCCCACGGGCTTGTGATCTCCCCTAATCGCATATCGCCACCATCCCAAATGGCGAGTTTATTGCCCGGGGGAGGGAGTTCTCGCATTGAAAGTGCCGAAAGGGATCCCAGCTCGGGATTGTGGTACAGTGATGAAGCCAAATCATCAAACTCCCGAGGCGAATCATACGTCCATGTCGTGCCATATGGGGGATGAACCAAATCTCCATAAGTCGTTATCAATTCAATGCCAGACTCAGTCTCATTGGTCACAATTATCTCCAAGACAACCTGATTAAAATCGGTCAGCTCTGGTTTCCACTCAGACATTTCCGGAGTCGCTAGTGGTACGACGGGGATAGATGTAGCACCATAGCGGTTAGTCCACCAATCACTATAATCTGTGTAGCGCCCCAGCGTGTAATCTGTGAACACTTCAAAGGTAACCAAGTCCCGTATAAATCCCGACTGGATGTACTGGTTATTATCCGTTTCAAGCCACCCTTCAGGGCCATCATACTTCTCATTCCCGCAACGGGCTACCAGCCCTGCAACATCCCCTGGGTAGTTGTTCTGAATGTATGCCACATAGTTAGAATAAGTCCAATAGTCTGGGGTAGCTTTCGTATCCTTAGGCAACGTGCCCAGCCCGGGGACCCCCGTCAAACCGGGCACCCATACTCCGGTTTCGTCTTCACCACCAATGGGATCCCACCATGAAATAAAGTCGGAATACTTTTCCTCTGGAATAGCATCGGTCCACTGATCATCGCCATCCACAACATCAACAAAGATGTTGTCAATGTTGATATACGGGTCATCCCAGACCGAAGCGCTGGGAGGATTCGTATATGTGGCAACTTCATCTGGAGCACCCCATATCTGTTTCGAGTAAAACAGAGGCACATGAACAATTCCTTTCACACGAACAATGTCAGAGGAGTTCGTTAGCGGCTGCGAGCCTGCAATAAAGCCGCTGGTAGTAAAGAAACCAACCGGGGGGTTATCGACATGAATTAGAGCGTCTTCTAACCTAAAGCCACCCCATTCCTCATTCGGGTTGTTTAGCAAATTATCATAAAGCACAATTGGCAAATCCAGGTAGGTATGGATTGCAATATCATACCCCTCGGGTGCTCGATAGACATGGGGAAAACCATTCGTGGCCATGTTATATTCCAAGCGATTAAGCGCACCAATATCGGTGTAGACTGGAGCGAGATTGATAGGGGGGGTGGTGACATCATGAGGGTTATACGTCCACCAGGCATCCCCCTCAATAATCATCGGTTGATCGTTTGTCGCGAGGGCATCGCTCTCACTGTAGTGAGTCACAAGAGCTCCCACCGTCGTGACCACCGTACTGGTAGCAGAGGTCCATTCATCATCATTGCCAACCGCATCTTCGAATACATTCAGAGCCGGTACGATATCAACATTGTAGCCACTCGGATCGGAAGGTTGGCCCCAGACCGATGCCGCGTAATACACGGGGAAATCGAGGTAGAGCGGAATGCGCTTTGCGAGAGGCAATATGCCCGTGGCACCAAGAAGACTATTCACGTTGACCCTCTCGGCCTCGTCAACAATGACGATCCGTGGCTCAGGAGCATTTGTCACGTACATGAGGCCGTAAAGAGCTGACGGGGCGGCTCCTGTTACCTGGTCTACAATAGCCTCAGACAGGTAGGTCTTGATCAGGATCGGGCTCAATCCCGGGGAGGTCGCCTGATATACCAACGCCGTGCTACCCCCTAATTGCTGATACTCAAAACGCCCAAGGTTCGGAACATCCGCATAAAGGGTGGTGTTGGTGTTGGCGGGATTGGGATCACGGATGTAGGTGTGCGAGGCATCGCCTTCAAGGAGCCCGGTTGAGTCGCTGGTCACGGTGCCCCAATTATTGTAACGCGGCAATAGCACCCCCACGCTATTGGTCGCGAAGAACCGTGGAGGTGTCAAGTCAAGCTCGTTGACCTCCCAGGGAACATTGGTGCCGTGCGACTCGTCGGCAATCCATATCGTCAAACTTGTAGAAACGCTGAGTCCGCCTGAGAGCGGTGTCGAACTATTCGGGGGAACGGGAACTGTGAAGTCGTAGTCGGCAAAAGCATCGCCCACCCTCGATAGATTAAGAAAGTTGTAGAGGGTACCCCCAAGATACGATAACGCAAAAGTATCCAAATTGGCACTCGGGGTCCACCGGTCCTCCGCGAACTGTTCTTCAAGCGTAACATCAACATCGCCCTTGATGTACAATGGCGGTGTCAAGTCAAACTCATTGATGGTATGCGGCACATTGACAATACGATCTTCGTCCGCAATCCAGATCTGCACATTTGTACTCGCCATCCCCGACTGACCATTGAAGTTCAGAACGCGCAAAGGCGCGGTCGTGCTGACCAAGGTAATGGAAAAATTGTAGTCATAGAAAAAATCGCCACGAGGATTATCGATGTCATTCATATACAGCCGCATAGATGGCGACAACACTCTCAACATGATACCGCCATTCGTGTGAACAGGAGTCCAAAGATCTTCAGTATGTTGGTAGGGATCCCAAACACCACTGGGAGGGGTGGCACCACCACGATCCGTAAAACGCTCACCAGGCGTCCAGAAACCATCGACCAACGGGTCGTCATTGGTAACGCCATTTTCTACTCGCCGATAGAGAACGCTCCCAGTCTCTCGATCGTTCCATTCATCAAAATGCTCACCACGGGCATCCGGATACCGTATCCCCAGATCTCCCACTTCAACACTAAAATTCGCCCAAGCCCCGGGATCAGCCGCAGCACCTTGAACAAAACTCGTATAGAAAATCTGGATGGGGGTCCCCTCGGGAGCTGCTAGGTTAAGATGAAAACTATAGGCACCCGTGCTGTGGTTGACCCACCCCGCCCCATCGCCCGATAGCGTTCCCGTGCCCAGCGTATCAATCAAAAATCGCGTCCCAATCTGAATGGTCAAAGGCCGCCCCTTCACGGGGACGCTCGCAAGGACTCCGGTATAGTTCGTACTGACATCAGCAAATGCCGTTCCGATCACGGTGGAAATATTCGTCTGCCCCATCTGCGTCAACCCTGGATTCCATGCCCACGGTGCGGCCACCTCTCCGCCAGTTTTGCTATCCATGAAATAGCCGCGTATATTGGTCCCGTTGGTCGGATTCGCACGGTAATAGGTATACTCCCGCCAAAACCCCTCATACGTGGTTTCCATAGCGTTGCGCACCTCTCCTACGGTCCAACCCGAAGTGGTATAATCACCCTGTCCATTTTTAGGGAAGTAGGTCGGAGTAACATGGGTCTTGTGCGTGGGCATCTCCGGCGAGGCCGCCCGTGCCATAAATGGCGCTGAGACAAGAACGGCCAGCACGGCCCAAATCACTGCGTATCGGCCGCATATCGTGATTGATTTCATTTCATTGATCCTTTCACATTGTATTCGCATCATTCCTACAATTTCCAAAAATCGTCGGCCACCAACCCCAATCCACCAGCGACAATCTGCCGATCCAGTTCGGATTTGTAATCGGTGTCCGCCGTCAAAATAGCATTTCGCAAAACACGCAATTTTCTGTCTATATCGGAGCGAATCTTAATCACGTTCCGAATAAAGGCACGGGCTTCAATTACCTGTGGTTGGGCATCCACAAGTAACAGGTGTTTCTGACTGGCCTCACGTACGGACTTCTGAAGCTTTGCAATCTCGGGATCGTCATCACGCAATGACTGCCTCACCCGCACCATCGTCGCTTCGATTGCCTTCTGCCTCGCCTCAAACTCCTGATATTTCTCGGAAAGAGAATTAAACAGCGAGGCGGAACCATCCTTCACGCGCGCCTCCCTAGTGGCATCTTTCGAAACCTGCGGTCCACTTGTATTCTTGACGACAGCAACATCGTTAGTGAATCGGACGTAGATCTCACGCATCTTTCGGCGATCAGACGCTTTAAACGCCTCCGCATTCTTGACACCTGCGCTCTGAAATACAGCATCCCGTTCCTGCTTAAAACGTTCAGTCAGCACGTTCACTTTAGCATCAAACTTTGCGATCCGAGCCTTCTTCGCGTCGCGCCACGCACGCAGGATCTCCGATTGCTCACGGGAAACTTCTACTTTATCAGCCTGAAAAGCATCATACTGCTCCTGATAGGCCACAAACTTCGGATGCACATCCAACGCCCCCTCCAAACGCTGCAGCTCACGGCAATACGCCGTCGCCGTCTCATAACCAAAACCACCGTTTGGCCTCGTACTGCGAGCCGTCACAAGGGTCTTCTGAGATGCTTTCATGCGAGCCGACAGCCCAGCACGCTCGTCAATCAAGGTCGTAAACAGATCCTTCATCTCCTCCAGCGTGGGAGCTGCTGCCCCGGAAGCAGGAAACTGATATCCCAACCCCATCACGATTACTAGCAACCCAAACATCCTCGCGAGCCCACGCACCATGGAACCTTCCTTCTCCGAAAACACCCAATAAAGCCAAGACAGACCTCGACTTAAAGATTTTGCACGATCGCTATGTTGCCAGAAGTCCATATACGCTTCAACCTATTTCTCTGTTATCGCAATTCCGCGCCGATCATTCCTGACGCATCATTCGAGCCCGCATCAGCTAGCGTAAAAATGCCGCTTTCTTAGAGGCATTCCCTCTTGCTGTGCGCCGCCTCTGTAGGGTTGGCCGTCTCGGCCAAAACATCGCCAAATGCGATGACAGCCAACTTGCATCGCCTCTGGAGCATTGGCCGAAACGGCCAACCCTACAGCTTCAAAACCAAACGTCATTCCCAGCAAGCCCAAACCCATACCCAAATTCAAAGATCACAATCCAATGTCAAATATACTCGCAACCTACGTGCCAACTCATATATATTTTACACATCTCACTAATAGACAAGATCTTACAAATTATTCAACGATTCCAATAAAGGGACACCCCCTCTTGACATGCGCGCAAGTTGCGCGCATAATGGTTTCGTAGTGAACGCAAGACAGTTAACGATAGGGACAGACCCCAGCGGCATGTTGCTCAAATCAAATAACGCCTTCCTCCTTCGCACTTTGTGCTACGGCGGACAAGTCGGCAAGATGCTTCGACAAGCTCAGCATGACATTTCTCTGAGGAATTCAAGCCAAAAGCCAAATAAGAGAGTGGTGCCCCATGACGAATGACCAGCACAACCGACGCGTGAATCCACTAATAGATCGCTATGTCACAACCGACCTGCCCCTACTGGAGATCATCCGCAAGACGCCCACGATCGACAATCCCTGCACGCGGGCCATGCTCCTAATCGAAGAATGTCTGGCCGGCGAACGCTTGGCTAAAGAGGCCATTACGGCGGCAGAGGCCGCCCCGATCCAGTCGGCAGACTCTGAAACCCGCGCACTACTTCTCTCTCAGTGGGCCGAGCTCTCTTGCCGTATTGGCCGCCCCCGCGAGGCTCAAACGCTCCTCCACCAGGCAAAGGCCCAAATGTCCAAAATAACCCACCCAGTCATCCGGGGGTCCGTCATGCTGGTTGAAGCGGCCCTCGCCGATGCCACCGGCAACCAGCGGCAACGCGAAACTATTCTTCGCAGCAGTCTCGACGTCATTGGCGAGAACTCCGCGCGGCGCAAGTTCTTCCTATGGGAACTCGCGATGCTCCTCGCTACACAGGGGCGCGGCAACGAGTTATCCAGCCAACTCCGCGAGCTCACGTGGCAATGCAACGCCAACTTTCCACTCTCACGACTTCTGGTCATCCAGTTCATCAACGCCGTCGAAACCGGACGCGTTCAGGAAGCGTCACAACTGATGCCGGACATCGCCACATCAACCACCCGTGATCACAGCCGCGCCCACGCCTTATACGTTGAACACCAAACGCTGCTGGGGCTGATGCACGCAGCAACCGCGTCCCAGAGGCAGCCAAACACGAAGATCCCCCAGCCCGATCGCCCGGTTTGGGCCCAAGTGGTCTACCACTTGCTTACGCACAACAGCGAACAGGCCCTAAAGGTCGCCCAGCTCGAAACCCGACGCATACTCAGCTCCATCTTCGGCGCCGGGTTCAGCACGCTGAACCTCATTCGGGCAGAGCTGGCCTGCCGCCATCCAGAAGCCGCAAAGCGACTATTAGCCATGCGCCACTCCCGTGGTAACGAGCACTATCTAGACAACCTATTCATCGCACGTGCCGAACACCTTGCAGGAAACCAGCGTGAAGCGAAGCAGGCATTTCAACACGTTCTGGAAGATGTCGAGCACTACGACGCAAAAGGACGCCTTGATTTTGAGCTTCAGCTTGCCACAGAGTTGACGCAAAGTGACATCGTTAATCTCTCCAAACGCCCCATACTTCGCCGACCTCAACCCAAACCCAACGAAACCGTCCCCCACTCTCCACCCACCACGCTCCACGCTCCACTCTCCACTACACCCGGTCTACATGGAATACAGCGGCTCCTGGGGCGCAGTCCCGATATTCAAAACATACGAGATACCATTCAACACTATGCAAATCTGGATGCGCCTATCCTCATCACAGGCGAAACCGGCACAGGCAAAGACCTTATTGCCAGAGCAATCCACGAAGAATGTACGAGACACAACAAACCCTACGTTGCCATCAACTGTGGAACGATCACAGAGACCTTGCTCGAATCGGAGCTGTTCGGGCATGAAAAAGGCGCCTTCACCGGGGCCGATCGTGCAAACAAGGGCCTCTTTGAGGAAGCCGGCAATGGCACGATATTGCTCGACGAGATCGGAGAAATTTCTCCACGGCTACAAGTAGCACTTCTGCGCGTCCTGGAAACCGGGGAGATCCGTGCCATCGGGAGCACCAAGACCCGTACCATTCAGTGCCGAGTCATTGCCGCCACCCACGCAGACCTTCGCACACGGGTTGCAGAGCACAACTTTCGACAGGATTTGATGTACCGCCTAGAGCGTCTCTGCATACGAATCCCCCCCCTTCGCGAGCGCCGGGACGACATCATGGTCCTCGTACGCCACTTCCTTGACACGGAAAGAGCCATCGGCGTCCACAGCGAAGTCAGTAAGAGCTTCGTTGCTGCCGTTCGGCAATACGACTGGCCTGGCAACGTCCGGGAACTTCGAAATGTCATCGAACGCATGCGACTGACGCACTCCGATCAACTATCCTACTCCAAGCAAGACTTGGACCCCCGGCTTCAAGATTCCCTTCCGCAAAGCGAGAACGGCACCCCTCGCCCAACGCTGCCCCCGCAGACGGCACCACCACCACGCAGAGTAGAACTCCCACAGCCGACTGATATTCACGCCTTCCTCAAGTCAGGGACATCCCCCCTTCGCCGCGCCGACCACTTGCGATCGCTATTCGAACAACATCATCACCTGACGCGCAGCGAAATCGTGCAACTCCTCCACATTGCCCCCAACACCGCAACCAAATATCTAAAGGCACTTTGCAATGAAGGGTTCATTCGCCGCATCGAACCCAACGCCTCAACTCGCACCCACTACTTTGAGCGGGTGTAGGTGGAAGGTGGCGCCCAGCCAAAAACGTCTCTTTATGGCCACGCGTACCATCTAGAACAGGCTTTTCCGATTGATGTCGGGAAACACCCCTGGTTTGAGACGTAGGTCTTCACGCGCTCCCCGAATACGGGGAAGCGCGTCCTACACGCTTTGTGGATTGTTCAAGGTGCCTGGGTAGGACCGGGCTTCCCCGGTATTCCGGGAAACCCGTGTCTTGCCCGTGTCAATAGCTACAGTATTGTTTCTCTCTAAAACCAGTGGAGCCAGTAGCTCTCGGATGTTGGATACGTTCCACTCCAACCCCAGTCCACAGGACCACCAAATTTCATCTGTCCATCGGAGCTTTGCAGAATAAACCAATTCCAAGCACCGTCATAAGGCCAATAAACCGCGAGATCCGTGGTACCATCGCCATCATAGTCACCGGGAACCGGCACGGTTTCGCTCCAGCCCCAATCCTGCTCACGGGTACCACCACTACTATATTTAATATACCATTTCCCGCCTTCGGGCCAGTACACCGCAAGATCCGTCATGCCGTCACCGTCATAGTCGCCGGGGACGGGAACCGTATCACTCCAGCCCCAGTCCATGGGACCACCAAACTTCATCTGGCTATCGGAGCTTTGCAGGATAAACCAATTCGCAGCTCCATCATCGGGCCAGTAGACAGCCAGATCCGCGAGACCATCGCCATCATAGTCGCCAGGAACGGGAACGGTGACATCCCAACCCCAATTCTGTTCATGGGTCCCGCCGCCACTATAGCGAATATACCAATTTCCGCTTTCAGGCCAATACACTGCCAGATCCGTCATCCCGTCACCGTCATAGTCGCCCGAAACCGGTACGGTAACGCTCCAACCCCAGTCCACGGGCCCACCAAACTTCATTAGGCTATCGGAGCTTTGCAAAACAAACCAATTCGCAGCACCATCATCAGGCCAATAGACAGCCAGATCCGTGATGCCATCGCCATCATAGTCGCCAGGAACGGGCACGGTCGCGCTCCAGCCCCAATTCTGTTGATTTGCCCCACCGCCACTATGGCGAATATACCAATTGCCGACTTCAGGCCAGTAGACCGACAAGTCACTCATACCGTCACCATCGAAGTCACACGGCACCATCCCAACGATCTTCGCACGGAAACTGATCACCTCTGCCGTTGCCACTCCCCAGTTTGAATCACCGAGCTGTGTCGCCCGCAGGGTTACCATGCCTGGATCCGTATAAGTCAGCGTGGCCGGGCTGTTCGTGTCGGACAGAATGGCCGGACCACTAACAACCTCAAGCGATACATTCAAACCGCTTGATGACGTCGCCGCAATCGCCGTCACATTGGTTACGATTTGCTGACCCGGATTCGGAAAGCTGATCGTCTGCAAGGCCTTATCCACGCTCAGCGATACCACATAACTCTGAGGCGCATTGCTCGAATCAGCCGAACTGATAACGTTCGTGGCATAGTACGTTCCAACCCACATTCCGGCGGTTGTGATGCTGTTTGTCAGATTCACTGATCCTATAAACCCAACACTTCCAGAAACAGGCGACACACTCAACCAACCGGAGGCTTCACTGCTATAAGACACGGTATTGCTATACGAAAATCCACTGACCCCAACATTTGACATCTCAACGGTTTGTGCCTTCGGATTGCTTGCATTGAAGGTCGCAGTGTAACTCAGAGCATTGGTGGAAAGTGCAATGCCGCCCCCAGTTCCAGTAATGGATACATCGTCCACGCAAATCCCATAGCCGTAATCGGAATAGCCCCGGAATGCAATACAACACTGTGTAGATACCGTTGGCAGGATAAACGTCACATTGGCCCAGCCATTCGGAAAGGTTTCGAAATAAGGGTCAGGGGTCACGGCCGTATTCCCTGTGGGAGGCAGTCCGTTGGTTACAGAGGTTTGCATGATGGTAGTAAGAGCGTTTGTTAAGTAAACCCATGGTGCCGAAGGATTGTCGCGGTACTCAATACTAAGATAGTCCTGATCGGTGAGCCATGTGATCGCACAATAACGAAACGATAACGTAACCTCTCCATAGCCGGAGGTGTCCAGCGGCGGCGAGATAAGGCGCGAGACAGGGTTGTCCCAATCTTCCCGGTAGAACAAAGCATTAAAGGATGTATTCGTCGGGTGATTATATGGGTGAATATATAACCCTCCCCGATATTGCACCCAGTCTGTGGTGCCAGAGATGAACTCTTTCGTCCAGAGATGGGTGCCGTCGTTTGGCCCCCCCCCAATCCATGTACCTTCAAAATTCTCGGTGAACGGAAGGGGAAGAGACTGTGCCACCCCATCTGCGCACAGCATCAAGGTCATGAAAAGAAAAGGGAAAAACAATCGCGTTTTTGTTAAATATCTTTTTGTCATCATGCCGCTGTCTCCTGAATATAAAGTCTATACACTTAGTAGTATATTCTCTATGGCTTTATCTTACGCTTAGCAAGAACAATGCTCAGCGGTTCCAAATAGGCGGCAATGCCGGGGGTCTGATCCTGTCGCGAGGAAACGCTCGGAGGATTTGGACAGCAAGAGGAGTCCGGTGCGTATGCATCGGTTGGCGGAACTGGGGTTGTCAAT
>Ga0307929_1000035_pt1 | contig 129399 bp, 104 predicted proteins | sample AceLakmetage1330_FD_203160 | JGI IMG/M metagenome (GOLD analysis project Ga0307929, IMG submission 203160) | Saline water microbial communities from Ace Lake, Antarctica - #1330 | ecosystem: Environmental > Aquatic > Non-marine Saline and Alkaline > Saline | place: Antarctica: Ace Lake...
CGCGATGCATCGCGTCTCCAAACCGCACAACAGATGCGGTGGCTGATGAGACGCGATGCATCGCGTCTTTACCAACGTGGGTTGTATTGGCATTATCGCACATCGCGTCTTTACCAACGATGCGCTGGCAAAACCGTGGAACCGCAGTTTGGCTGTGTTATTAATTGTTTTCATTGTGATGGTTTTTATTTTTTATTATGATGACAGATGGCACATCGTAGAGACGCGATGCATCGCGTCTTTACCAACGATCCGCTGGCAAAACCGTGGAACCGCAGTTTGGCTGTGTTATTAATTGTTTTCATTGTGATGGTTTTTATTTTTCATTATGATGACAGATGGTACATCGTAGAGACGCGATGCATCGCGTCTTTACTAACGATCTGCTGGCAAAACCGTGGAACCGCAGTTTGGCTGTGTTATTAATTGTTTTCATTGTGATGGTTTTTATTTTTCATTATGATGACAGATGGCACATCGTAGAGACGCGATGCTTCGCGTCTCCAAACCGCACAACAGATGCGGTGGCTGATGAGACGCGATGCATCGCGTCTTTACCAACGTGGGTTGTATTGGCATTATCGCACATCGCGTCTTTACCAACGTGCGTTGTATCTGCATAATATCGCACATCGCGTCTTTACCAACGTGCGTTGTATCGGCATCATCCGGCATCGCTTCTTTACCACCGTGTATTGCATCGGCATACCATCGTGCGTTGCATCCGTACAACGCCAACCGCAAAACCGATGTGTTGGTTTGCAGAGACGCGATGCATCGCGTCTCTACTCATTGAAAAACTTATCCTTATCCCAGTTTTCGGGATTGTGTAAAATATAATTCTGGATGCGTTCAAATGATTCTGCATCTCGAATAATGTGATCGTGATAGCGCTCTTGCCAGTCAAAATCGGCGATGCCCGATTTTAACGCAAAAGTTTTAACCGCCGATTTGAAACCTCGCATGATGGAAGCCAGATTTTTGGATTGGGGTGCAAATTTACTCTTCCTGTATTTTTGATTGTAGGCGTTTTGCCCAATGATTATGATTCCATGAAAGTGGTTGGGCATCACCGTGAAAACTCCCAATTCCAAATTCATGTCCGGACGGATTTCCAGGGTTTTCACCCATTCGTTTTCTACCTGCTGACCCAGTTCATTTAATATCATTTTTTTATCCATTATTTTACCGAAATAATGTACATGCATCAGCGTGTTAACGGTAACGAAGTAGCTTCCGCAACTTCCATAATCCCAGTTTTTCATCCTTGCAGAAGGGATGCGGTATTTATCACGAAATTTATCAGCCATCGCCAAAAAGTATTTTTATGTAATTCTGATTAGAGATAGAATTGTTCATGTTTCTGTTTTAAAAAGGTGTATCAATTCCCAATTCATTGCAAAACCCTGCAATCTCCTTATCCGTCTCTGCCATCTCCTGCTCCATCGCTTTTAGTTCCGTGGCTACCGCTTGCAGGTCTATCGGCTCTTCTTCTTCAAAGGTATCCACATAGCGCGGGATATTGAGGTTGTAATCGTTTTTGGCAATCTGTTCCAAAGTAGACCGCTTGCTGTATTTGTCTTCTTCGAGCCTTTTGCGATAAGTCGTTATGATTTTGTGGATGTCATCCTCGCGCAGCATGTTTTGGGTTTTCACCTTTTCGAAATGTTGGCTGGCATCTATAAAAAGGATGTCATCCGGGTTTTCTCTGCATTTTTTAAACACCAAAATACAGGTGGGGATGCTGGTGCCGTAAAAGATATTGGCGGGCAAACCAATCACCGCATCCAGATAGTTCTTTTCCTGGATCAGGAATTTGCGGATGTGCAGTTCGGCTGCTCCCCTGAACAAAACCCCGTGGGGCAAAACGATAGCCATGGTTCCATGGTCGTCCAACTGATGAATCATGTGCTGGACAAAGGCAAAATCGGCCTTGCTCGAAGGGGCTAACTTTCCGTATTGGCTAAAACGGTCGTCGGTCATAAACAACGGGCTGGCACTCCACTTGGCCGAAAAGGGCGGATTGGCTACCACCGCTTCAAACTTCATCTGGATATGCTGCGGGTGTTCCAGGGTGTCTTCCTGCCTGATGTCGAAACGGCGGTAATGCACATCGTGCAAAATCATGTTCATCCGCGCCAGGTTATAGGTGGTGCGGTTTAGCTCCTGACCGTAGAAATTGTTGATGTCTTTCACTTCTTTGGCAACCCGCAGCAGCAAGGAACCCGAGCCACAGGTGGGGTCGTACACTGATTTTAGCTTGCTCTTGCCGGTGGTAACAATTTTTGCCAACACCTTGCTCACGGCCTGGGGCGTATAAAACTCGCCGGCCTTTTTGCCTGCACCGCTGGCAAACTGCCCAATCAAATATTCGTAGGCATCGCCCAAAATGTCGGTTTCGTTGTTTTCGAGCTGGAAGTCAATTTTCGCTAAATGATTGAGCACTTTTACGATCAGCTCATTTTTGGCCGATTCTGTGCGGCCCAGCTTGGTGCTGTTCAGGTCGAGGTCTTCAAACAGGTTGTCGAAGTCATCCTCGCTGGCCGTTCCCATCGTGCTTTGTTCGATGTTGTTGAGGATGCGCTTGAGGTCTTCCAAAATGAAATTGTTTCCTGCATTGTGCCCGTTGGCTCCTCTTTCGGCAATATTCCCAAACAGCTCCGAAGGTTTCAAAAAGTAGCCCAGTTGCTCCAGGGCTTCTTCTTTGATGGCTTCCAGATATTCCTTGCCCTGCCCGCTACTTTCGTCAATCTCCAAATAGGTAATATGGTCTTCATGAAGAATTTGATCGGCATAAAGCAGCATCTTTTCCGAGAGGTATTTGTAAAAGATAAAGCCCAGGATGTAATCGCGAAATTCATCCGCATCCATTTTTCCACGCAGGGTATTGGCGATATTCCACAGTTGTTGTTCGAGTAGTTTTTTTTGATCTTCCGACATGTTTTAAAGCCCTGAATTAATTTGCAACAAAGCTAAGCGTTTCTCCAAAGGAAATCCCTAAATGCCGCTTCTTTCGCGAATAATTTATAACTTTTCTAAAAAGCACAGGTCTTCTGCCAGCAGATATCTATCAGCAAATTTAAGATTAGCGATTCGTCATTTAAAATTATAACCGGATGGCCAAAGTCTGCTTCTTGCACTTCATCAACGCCAGTATCAAATCACCTCCACTATTCCCCCGTCAAATTCCACCTTACTGCCAGCGCGTATTTTGCAACGGCGGCGCAGCTCTGTTTTCCCATCTACCTTTACCTCGCCATTGTCGATTACCATTTTGGCCTCGGTACCCGATTCTACCAAGCCCTGAAATTTCAGCAGCTTCATCAGCTCGATGTATTCCTGATCGTTAAGTTCAAATTGCATAATGTTGGTTTATTTGTTTTGCATCAAAAATATCTTCCAGCCTTTTAAGTGCTGCGCAGTAATCTGCTTCGGTTTTATACGGTTTTAAATTCATGGTGATTAAATTTGGCACAAAGATAAATCAAGGATCTGGTATCGGTTATACTTTTTTGTAAGCATCTTTTAAGCTAATCAAACCACCAAATTCGACACCGCATCCATAAATTTTAATTAGAAACCAGCAATTTAGACCCACAATAAATATTGGGTACCCTACTTGAATATCTGAAATATAGCTTATTTTTGACCAGCCAAAAGGAATCGTTTATCAATTAATCCATGCAAAATGCGGAAACTTTCTTACACTTTTCACCTGCTTATCATCCTGTCATTTTTACTATTCACAGCATCTCACACTCCAGCACAGTCCAAGCATCGAGATGCTTCGCTACCCGACACGAGCTATGCCATTGCCTTGTTCGGAAAAGCAAAAGAAGCCATGAATAATGGCCGCTTTGATAGCATCGGGTTTTGGATAGGAAAAGCACTGCCTATTTTCAAATCCTCCAAGCAATGGGAATATCAGGTAAGATCGTATCACGTACTTTGTGGTGTTAATTATAAAACCAGAAAAAACCAACTCGCCGAACAGTTTCTGGATTCGGCATTGCAAATCTTAACTATCAAAACCGATAGCTCCGATCATTTGTATGCACCTTATTACCATAACAGAGCCACGGTTGCTTATGTTTCGGGTGACTATGAAACCGCCAAAAAGTACTTTTTTGAGGCCATAGATATTTACAATCGCTATCCGGCTGATAAACGGGAGTCGATAATAAGCTCGTACAACAATCTTGGCTTAAGCTTTAGCCAACTGCGCGACCACGAAAATGCAGTAACTTTCCTGGAAAAATGTTTGGAGTTAAACCTGCGATACAATGCTGAAAATGAATATCTGATCGGCCGCAACCACAACAACCTCGGCATGGCTTATTTCCAAAAAGGACACTCAGAGGCCGAAAGTTATGGCTTCGATTTTAACCAATCAGAATCCTATCAAAAAGCCGAAAATCATTATCAAAAGGCATTAGATAATTATCTGGCCGTGCTTTCGCCTCCTAATATTGCGCTGGGACAGTGCTACCTTAACCTTGCAACCGTAGCTTCGGCACAGCAAAAAATAGATCAGTGCAGTGCCCTTAGCAAGCAGGCACTGATTAATTTCGGTGAAGGCAGCGATAATCCTTCTCCTGAAATTGTTGAGGTTTATTACAACCTCAGCATCGCCTTCAAAATTGCTGGCCAACTTGACTCATCGCGCTATTATATCAATAAAGCCATCCGAAACGGGAAATTCTTTTTTGGCGAAAAACACCCCTACCTCTCCGATTTTTACAATTACCTGGGCAGAGTGAACATGATGGAGAAAAGGCCGGAAGATGCACTGAAAAATTTCCAGCACGCGCTCATTATTGCCAGCATCAACTTCGATGATACCATTTTCACCCATAATCCATTAATATCGAAAGTTTTGCTTGAAGAAGAAGCCATGAATAATTTCGCATGGAAAGCCATGGCTTTTAAAGAGAAATTCAATAAAAGCCACAATCCAAAGGATATGGAAATGGTGGTGGAAAATTATTATTTGTTTGATGATATGGTAAGGGTAATCCTGAATGGGCTTAGTAACGAAGAGGCCAAACTTACTTTTATGCAGAGCATTCGTGAAATATATGGCGACATGTTGGAAATCTGCTACCGGGCTTATGTGCTCACATCCAATCCAAAATACCTGGAAGATGCCTTGTATTTTTCCGACAATGAAAAATCGGCTACACTTTCAGCTTACATCGATAATTTGATGGCCGAAAAATACACAGGAATGAGCACTGAAGAAATTGAAATTGAAAAAATAGCCCGGGAAAAACAGTTATATTTTGAAAACGAATTTAACAACCTGCGTTTGGCTAATGTTACCGACAGCAATTTGATAGCTGCCGTTTCCGATTCACTGCTTCAGGCGCGTTACCAAATCGAGAAGATAGCCATCGGCATGGAAGGAAAACATAAAAAGCTAGCCACGCTGAAAGAGGAACGACAGGATATAAAAATTGCAGATTTACAATCCTTGTTGGCTTTTAAAAATGCAACCGCCATCGAATTTTTTTTAATGGATACCGCCTTATACATCATAGCTGTCAGTCCACACGATTTTGGCTTTCACAAAACGATAATCGACACTAACTTTTTTAATCAAATTGCCGATTTTCGCAAAAGTATCAGCGATTATCATTTTATTGCTGATGATGCGAAAACGGCTTATCAAAGCTATACCCAAAATGCCGCAGTGCTGTACAAAGTGCTTTTCCCCGATGTAATCAGGCCTGTGCTGGAAACAGCATCTAAAATTATTGTAATTCCCAGCGGCGAGCTGAACTACCTTTCTTTCGATTGCCTGCTTAGCAAGGAGGCCAATGGCAAAGCGTACAAGGAAATGGATTATTTGGCCAACGATTACATTGTAAGCTATGCCAATGCCATTAGATACATCACCACAGAAACAGACAACAAAAGCCCGGATAGAAACTACGCCGGTTTTGCGCCGGAATACGACCAAACGATTTTAGCCTCTAATATGGAGCCGGACGAATATGCTGTTTTCAGGGATAGCCCGGGCTTGCTGCGCGAACATAGCGATGAGGTAAAATATGCAGGCGAGGTGTTTGATGGCGATGTATTTTTGGGCAAGGAGGCCAGTGAGTGGAATTTTAAGCAGGCATCGAACGAATACAATATTTTGCACTTTGCCATGCACGCCCAAATCAACGACCTAAACCCGCTATCGTCCAAGTTCCTGTTTAGTCAGGTTTTGGATGCAGGTAGCGAAGATAATTTCCTGAACACCCACGAAATTTACATGCTCGATTTAAATGCCCGGCTGGTTGTGCTGAGTGCCTGCAACACTGCATCGGGAATTATAAGAAAAGGCGAAGGCGTGATGAGCCTTTCGCGGGCATTTATGTATTCGGGGGTTTCGAGTATTGTTTCTTCGCTGTGGCTTGCCGAAGACCATGCTTCAAACAAAATTATGTCGGGATTTTTTGATGGCGTAAGTCAGGGTCTCCCCATCGATGAAGCCCTGCAGCTAAGCCGCAAAAACTATTTAAAAACTGCCGACCCGGTGTTTTCGCACCCTTATTATTGGGCCAATTTTATTATGACCGGCAACAACGATCCGGTAAAACGAATTTCTATCTTCCCATACATAACTGCGGGTTTTATCATGCTTGTCGGTTTATTAATTTTTGGGCTTGTTTATTTTGGCTATCGCAGGAGGCGAAGCGAGCAAAGGGTTAATCGTTAATTGTTAAGCAAAGCAGCCTGCCCCGGTTTTTCGGGGAAATCCTCGCCTTAGGCGGGATTAACGGTTAATCGTCAAAAAGAATAATAAAAACCATAAAACCGGTTGGTGTTCTGTCAAAAGAATTTAATAGCACTCCTCCAAAACCTCCTTAGCCTGGAGCATTGTTGCTGGATTTCACTAAAGAGTTTTTTGGTGATGATAAGGTTTTTTATACTTTTGTAAGTTCACTTCAATTTACACACTATGTACAAAGAGCAATACATTGTCGACACTAACGGAAGAAAAATTGCCGTGCAGATTCCATTGGAGTTTTTCGATCAGCTAATTGCCGATTCCGAAGAATTGGAAGATATTAAGGAGTATAGAAAAGCAAAGATTCATAAAAGTGAGCCTGTTCCTTTTGAGCAGGCTTTCCATGAAATTGAAGATGCTGTAAAATGAACTACACCATTTTTGTTGAGCGATATGCAATTAAGCAGTTGAATAGAATAAATAAAACTGACATACCAATTATCAAGTCTGCTATTGCTGCATTGTCTCAAACACCACGCCCTGTGGGATATATCAAATTAAAAAGAGAAAATGCCTATCGGATTCGCATCGGGAAATACAGAATTATCTACGAGATTGATGATACGAAAATTACAGCTATCGTTGTTACACTCGGACATCGTAAAAGTGTTTACAGAAAAAAATAGGGTTGTAAAAGGGGCTGACTAAAAAACTTTAATACCACTTCTCCAAAATCTCCTTAGCCTGCACCTGCCTAAAATGATGAGGATTATTTGCAATTTTTGTGAAAAGAACCTGAGCCTCCTCTTTTTGTCCCGACTCAAATTTGCTAATTGCCAAAAACCATTCGGCGGCATCGTTGCGGGGATTTTTGGTACTAAGAATTTCTTGAAAATATTGGGCAGCAAGCGGATAGTTTTCGGCTTTTTTTGTCCACAGCAGGCTTATCCCGGCATAGAGCCTGGCCGCATTTTCCTGTCCCGGCTTTTCGATATTATTCCCAAAAAGCCCGGCAGCCTTCTCAAAATTATGCTTTTCAAAAGCCTCCACCGCATCATTCATCTGCGCCTGCCGGGCATTATCATCCGCCACGCCACGATGATTTCCCTGCAAGGGATAATCCATGTATTTATCGCTAATCAAGGAGTGGGGAGAATTTAGAAAAAATGCCAGATAAACCGCCGGAATCATAAATACCAGGATGACGGCAGCTATTTTTGCCAGCTTCCCAAAAAGATTTTTTTTACCACCACCCGAAAAGTCGTTTTCTTTTTCAAAGCCCTTAAACTGTTTTTTCAAATCATGCTTAACACTTTCACGCGCAACAATATTCATCAATTCATCCGATAAAAATTCATCGGCATCAAGCCGAAGCCCGAAGTCCTTTAGCTCCTGCTGCTCCATTTGCCCGTTCAAATATTTTATGAGTTCCTTGTTCATTTGTTCAATTCCTTAATTTTATCTTTTAACGCCTTTCGGGCACGGCTCAACTGTGTTTTCACCGTGTCGTAACTTGCGCCATGTTCATCAGCAATTTGTTGTGTGCTCATCTTAAAAAAATAAAACTTTTCGACCAAAGCCTTGTAATCCGGATTGATAAAATCCATAGCATAGATCATTAATTTAACAGCCGCTGCGGTCAACTCCATCGCTTCCTTGCGTTGATCATCTTCATCGGTGTTGGGGTCAGGCATATCCGCAAGTTTCGATTTCATCTCTTTTTTTTTCTTAAGTCTGTCGATGCTCTTAAATTTGATGATCTTTCGCAAATAGCTTTCCGGCCTTTCCTTTATTCGTTTTTCGATCGCAGCTTCAAGCAATGCAAGCATCGATTCGGCCAGCACATCTTTAGCCTCTTCGCTGCTAAGACCCATTTTCTCAGCCTGAAAATCGCCATACTTCTTCGTCTCAGGATACATTAATTGGACAGCCTCATCGCGTTCATGACGACTTCCATAGAGCAAATCTAATAGCCTTTGCTCCCTGCCCGAATTAAATATCTTAAAGTAGTTGTTCATAAATAAGGTCTCAAAAATACACTTTGGTAAACAAGGGGCAAAAAAAATATTCAGTCGCCAGTCTTCAGTCCTCAGTTCACGACCAACAGCCTATCCCGAAAATTAGCAAATTTTCAATTTTGTAAATTTTCGAGGATGCACAAGCTAATCCGGCGCTGTCTGCCGCACAACTTCAAAAAAATATTTAAGAAAATCCCGAAACCTTGTTTACCAAATCAAAAATCCAAGACTTTAGAATAGAAGCTACAATTTGAAGCTAAAGGGTTGAAAATATTTTTTAGAAAAATAAGGATATCCAGATGAGACGAAAAATAAATGCAGAGGGCATAGAAGCGAGAACCATTGTAGGCCAAGCTAAAAACGACTTACATAAAATAAAAGGCAAAAGAAGATTGGCTTACTTAAAAATATTTCCCTAAAGTCCCCCATCTACCAAACCGGAGCACTGCCACGGCAACTTCGGTTTGGTTTTTCACTAAAGAAAGAAAGCATTTAATGATGAAAAGAAAATTTAGCAAAAAGAAAGTTCCTAATGAAAAGTCACACCGTGAATAATGCTATACAGTAGCACCGTTTCCCAAAAAAATATTTCAGGCTCAAGCAGGATTCACGGTGTGACTGCCACATATCAATAAAAGTCACACCGTGAATAACTCAAAACGGCAGCACTGCTTCCCAAAAAAAACGTTTCAGGCGCAGGTACAATTCACGGTGTGACTACTCTTTTTTCGGGGGCAAGTCATACTCCGGTGCTAAAAAAAACTATAAAATTGTTTTTGCGTGAATAATATTGTGGATAGCTAATTCCGTGTTAGAAACTTTATAAAGAAAAATCCAATTCTCTTTATAAACCGCGCATCTAAAATTTCTTTTTCTAAACTTTTCGTGACGGCAAGCAGCATACTTCAAGGGGAAGTCAGCGAGGCTGTCACCAAAATCAATTAACTGATCGATAAAATTTTCAGCATTTTGAGGGGAACGATCCCATACATAATCGTAGATGTTTTGAAGGGCTTTAAGGGCTTCTGGTTTCCAGGTTATTTTTATTTCTGTGCCGCCCATTGCCCCATTTTTTCCTTAACTTCATCTGTTGTATATCCCCCCTTCGAACTTTCCATGGTATCGATTAAAAGATCAATTTCCGTTTCTGAGGCTGGCCGTGATGGGTTTATCCAGGAATATTCCTCTCGGACTTCCTTCACCAGTGAAATATTTGATTCCGAATTCTCCGGAACAGCCAGCTTCACCGACTTTACGAAGTTCAGTTTTTTAACCGCTTGTAAAAATGCCTGTAAATTACCGGCATCTTCAATATCAACCAATAGTGTTTTCATTCCACAAAAATACAATTTCTACTCAAGCCGATGAAAATTACACCGTGAATAACGCTAAACAGTAGCACCGTTTCCCAAAAGGAATGTTTCAGTCTCAAGCAGGATTCACGGTGTGACTGCCCTTATCTAAACCCTTTTCAGATAAATTACCTTATCATCGTTTTCACCATAAAAATCGGGAAGGCGGGCAATTTCAACGCAGTGTGCCTTTAAATAAAACTGGCGCGTGGATTCGTAGATTTCGCGGGAGGAGGTTTCGATCCAGATATTTTTTCCGGCCATACCGGCAATGGCTTTTTCGGCGCGTTGCATGAGTTGCTTGCCCAAGCCCTTGCCTCGCTGCGACTGGTGTACCGCAATCCAGTACAAGTCGAAACTATCGGCTGTGCCGGGAATTTTGCCATAGCAGGTAAAGCCCACCGGCTGACCATCGGTTTCGGCTACATCAAAGTAATATTCGCTTTTTTCTGCGCCGAGCTTCAGGTTTTCGTTGGCCAGCTCTTCGGCGATTTCGATTTCGGAATCATAAAAAAATCCTGTCGAATGGAGTATGTCTCTTATCGCCGCCACATCGGCGGGTTTGAGTGTGTTTCTAAAGTTCATGGTTTTTAATTCGTGTCGTTCAAAATGCGTTGTATCATCGTTTCGCGGCTCAAGCCGACTTTTTCGAGGGCTGCCACAAAGCCGCTGTCGGGGGCGATGCAGGGGTTTCCATTAATCTCCAAAATAAAAACCGCCCCCTTATCATCTACCCTGAAATCTACACGGGCATAGCCATGCAGATTAAAAACTGTCCAACATCGAAAACAAGTTTCCATGAGGTTGCTTTTTAGGCTAAGATTATTTTCGAGGGTATCAAAAGCCCGCAGCGTGCCGTGATATTCCTCGCTGGTCTCATCCCACTTGGCCTTGTAGTCAACCACCTTGGGTTTGTCGTCAAAGTAATCCGAAAACATCATTTCGGCCGGGGGCAGCACCTCCGGGCCATTCGGGCCGGCCAGAATGCTCACGTTAAATTCGCGCCCTTCGATAAATTCCTCGACAAAATAATGAGCTGATGAAAGTTGCGCTATCCGTTTTACTTTTTTGGTTTCCAAAGGCGAAAACACCGAATCACCATCAATGCCCAGCGAAGCTTCCTCCCAGATAGGTTTCAGGATATAGGTTTTATTCGGATTTAATTTTCCGATCTCATCAATACTAAAAAAATCAGCTGTGGGCAGCCCGTTAAAACGCATCATTTTTTTTGCCAGCACTTTATTGGTGGTAACAAACAAAGCATCGAGCGGCACACCGGAATAAAGGATTTTGTGTGCATTTAAAATGGCGGGGGCAAAATAAATCAGTTCGCCCTTGCCCCAGACCGACTCCACCAAATTAAAAACCACATCAGGTTTTGCCTCTATCACTTTTTGCATATCGGCTTTTAGGTCATCGCCCACCGTCATGATTTCGGTCTGAATCCCAGATTTGCGACAAGCCTCAAGCACCACATCGCGCTGAGCCAACACATCCGCCTCATCAGGCGTATTATTGCTTAATTGATTATGAAGTATGATGACTTTTTGCATAACATTAAATTTAAAATCTTTTCTTTCTCCGTTTGCTCTAAGGCTACTCTGACTTCTCTGTGGTTAATAGAATTAATATTTACCACAGAGGAAAAAGAGAATACGCAAAGAGCGCAGAGAGACTTTTGAAACAGTCCTCAAACCAAAATATGAACTTTGTCATTTCGCGCCGCAACAGCGGCCTATAAATCTGTTTTTTACTTCCAAACTCATTAAAAAAATTTACTATTCGAAATTTCTTTTAATTGCCGATTTCAATATCTCGCTGATAATTTGCTGAAAAGAAATACCATTCAAAGCGCATAAAATGGGCAGGTCGGAAGTAACGGGATTCAGTCCGGCCAGGGGATTCACCTCGATAAAGCTCAGTTTTCCATGCCGGTCGGTTTTCACGTCCACCCGGCCACCATCAAGGCAATTTAAGGCCTTCCAGGCACCAAGCGCAATTTCCTTGCATTCTTCGAGCAACGCGCCGGTGGCAGCCACATATTCTACTTCTTCTTCGTAATTCTCTTTGGTATCGTAGGAATATATTTGCTTTATACCACTTTTATAAATTATCTCCATCGCTCCTGGCACCCAGGTATCCTGGCCGGTGCCCAGCACTCCCACGGTAAACTCGCGACCGGGCAAAAATGCCTCCACAAGCACCGGCTGCTGAAACCTATGCAGCAAATCCGTACAAACCGTTTGCAGTTGTTCAGGATTTTCTACCAACGACTTTGCATCGATGCCCTTGCCGGTGCCCTCCGAAATGGGTTTTACAAAAAGTGGGTAATCCAGCTTTACTTTGGCAATATCAGAAGGCATCGCAACCACGGTAAAGTCGGGGGTATTAATCCCGCTATCGCGAACAATTTGCTTGGCAAAAGCCTTATTAAGCGAAATGGCCAATGTTGCCGGCCCCGAAAAAACATAAGGAATTTTGTAAGCATCGAGCAGAGCCGGCACCAAGGATTCGCGCCCCTCGCCATACAAACCCTCGGCGATATTAAAAACCATATCCCAACGCTGACCCTGCAGGAGTTTTTCCATCAGATGCGTGGCATGGCCAATTCTTTCGCATTGATGACCTTCCTTTTGAATGGCCTGCTCCAGTCCTTCGATGGTGCTTTCCTTATCAAATTCAGCCGTTTCTTCAAGCGAATAGCCCTGCGCCAGATAATCGGAACGCAGGTCGTAAGTTAATCCTATTTTCATGATTTATTTTTTACTATTTTATTTGAGACGCACGTCCCCCGAAAAATCGGGGCAGGCAGTGCGTCTTTACATTCCATGGAGACGCAGATCCGATCATTTTTTCGAGACCCGTGTGGAGAGGTAGCCCTCGAAAAAATTGCGGGCATTGATACCCAAAGTCCGGTTTTTGTAGCCGCCTTCCTGAACAAACAAAACAGGGTAGGGCAGTTTTCCCAACTCGGCTCCATTATTTTTGAAATCGGCTGCCCTGAGCGACCAGGTCCCCGTAGGATCTCCTTTGGCAGTATCCAATCCCAAACTAACGATTAAATAATCAGGCTTAAATGCACGGATGCGATGTAAAGCCTTTTTTAAGTGAGCCAGGTAGCCGGGGCCATCCATAATTTCTTTGAGTGGCAAATTAAGATTAAACCCCTCACCTGCTCCCTCGCCAATTTCATCTGCAAAACCCGTAAAATAAGGATAGGCAAAGGAAGGGTGTCCATGAATGGAAACCGTGAGCACATCATTGCGCTCGTAAAATATTTGCTGGTGACCATTGCCATGATGATAATCGATATCGAGCATTGCAATCTTGCCATATTTGGACAAAAACTGGGCGGCGATGGATGCGTTGTTGAAATAACAAAAGCCACCAAATACATTGCGCTCAGCATGATGCCCCGGCGGGCGGATGAGGGCATACGCTGTATGGAAGCCCTCGAGCAACAACTCGGCTCCGGTAAGGGTGCAGTTTACGCCCGAGCGTGCGGCCAGGTAAGCATTTTTGTTGATAGGTGTAAAAGTATCGATGCAGTAGTAGCCGGCCAGCACCGAATAATCGACGGGCGGCCTCGTGGCATTGCGCACAGGAAACACATAAGGATAAATGGATTTGCCCTCGGGCAACTTCTCGCAGATGGTTTTAAAATATTTAAAATATTTGGTGCTGTGGCAATCGGTGATATGCTTGTCGGGGAAGCCACGTGTAGGAACTACCTTGAAGGCATGCAGTTTTTCGATTTCTTTTAAAATACTGCGAATACGGATGGGCGACTCGATATATCCCACCTCACGGATGTGATGGATGTCGTGCTTGTCGTTGATAACCACGGCAATCTCATCGCGCAAGGCAGCACTTTTAACCAGAGGCCTTTCCTTATTTGTATATTTAAAATCCCTAAGCAAAACCGGATCCTCTTTTATCGAATCGATCACTGTTTTAATATACGCCTCGGGGCAATACACCGGATATTTACGTTCCAGAATCGCCCGAACCACTTTTTTCATCTGCTTTGCCGGGACATGGATATCATTGCCCAAATCATCAAAAACCAAATACGGCGGGCAATCATCACCAGGATTTACCGGGCTTTCGTATTTTGTTCCAATCACCGGTCGCGCACCATAACGCTCATAAAAGGCCAATCGCTTTTTGTTTTCGATAAGCGTAGCCTTTTCCTGGCACAAAGCCAGATCATCGGGAAGACATTCCATAAAAATACCGATCGATTTAAGCATCTGCGCTTCTTCTCTGATGCGCTCGTAAATAGCACCTCCCACGCCCGAAGCCATCCTAACGGGTTTGGTGGCAATATAATCGAGATAGCAAAAGTGTAGGTCGGGCATATAAAACAAGATGGCAAAGCCCTTTACATTCGAGCGACCATCTTCGGCCACAAAAAGCACCGAAGAAAACTTGTACTTCAAAGGGTTTTTCATCTGCTCCAGAATCTCGGCTATCTTATCCTCCTTTACCGAAGCAAAGTGGATACGCAGGATATCGAAAACCTGACGAATGGCATTTTGGTTGGAAGGCAGGAAAGCATCGCTGATCTTCCTAATTTTAAATAAGTTCATTATTCGGGGTCGTAATATTTGAACAACTTACCCTCAAAATTTTTCATCACCACATAATCTCCTTCCCTACCCTGATAGTATTCGGGCAGCAAAGGAATTTTCCCGCCGCCGCCGGGGGCATCAATTACAAAGTGTGGAATGGCATAGCCGCTGGTAAATCCACGCAGTCCCTGTATAATTTCCAGACCTTTAGCCACGGGTGTTCTAAAATGTGAAGATCCGGGGATGGGGTCGCATTGGTAGATGTAATAAGGGCGTATCCTGATTTTTAAGAGTTTGTGCATCAGTTTTTTCATGGTTTCCACATCGTCGTTTATCCCTTTGAGCAAAACCGTCTGGCTGCCCATTACGATGCCCGCGTTGGCAATCCGCGTGCAAGCCTCGGTGGCCTCGGGAGTAATCTCATCGGAGTGAATGGCATGGATGCTCATGTAAATTGGATGATATTTCTTGAGCATTTTCACCAGATTCATGGTAATACGCTGTGGCAAAACCATGGGTACTTTGGTGCCGATGCGTATAATTTCGACATGGGGAATGGCTCTGAGCGATGCCAACAGAAATTCCAAATGCTTGTCGGGCATGGTTAGCGGGTCGCCACCCGAAATAACTACGTCCCTCACTGCGGGGTTACTGCGAATGTATGCCAGCGAGCGTTCCCATGCCTTAACACCAAAATGCTTTTTCTCTTTGGCAACCATGTGCGATCGGGTGCAATAGCGGCAATACACCGAACAAAAACCGGTAGAAAGCATCAAAGTGCGATCGGGGTAGCGGTGCACCAGGTTTTCGACCGGGCACATGGCTTCTTCGTGCAGGGGGTCGTTTTCTTCGCCCGGCGATACGATAAGCTCCATCTTATTGGGAACTACCGATTTTATCAAGGGATAATTCGTGGGCTTGCCATAAAGTAAACTTGCGTAATAGGGTGTGATGCGCAGAGGCAGCTTTCGCGATTTGGACAGAAAATCCACGTCATCGATGGTACTCACATCGAGTATCTCCGATAACTTTTTGAAACTAGTGTAAGAGTTTTGGATTTGCCAGCGCCAGCTATTCCATTGCTTGTCGCTGGCATCGGAAAAGAAGCGTGCTCTGAAGGAGCGGGTTTCGGGACTAATGACTTTAAAATCCGAGTTCGGAATCTGGGTTTTTCCAAAGGGTTTTTCTTCCGATAAAGCGGTAGATAAGACCAGCTCTATCGACGATAGATCCTCACCAGACGGAGGCTCTATTTCCTGAACAATTGTTTCGTCCATGATTTGTTATTTTTTTAAAATTTGATGACAAAAGTAATTCAATATTCATTTTTTTGTACATTTTTTTTTCAGTTTTAAATAATTGATTACCAAGATGTTTAACCAAGTAAAGAAACTTTTTTTTGAAGCAGAACTCATCAAAAATTCTTATTAAGAAAAAAAGCCCTCCCGCACCCCTCTAACTCCCCTTGAGGGGAGACCCAGGCAACGCACCACCCACACCCATTTAACTTCTTCACCAGTTGGCGGAAGAATCAGCCAACGCACTGGCTGTGTGTCCCAAAAATTATTATAAAAGCCACCGGGATATCCAAGATGTAGTCACCCCATGAATTACTTCCGGCCATAGCGCAATCTATGGAATTATACTTCTTGCCTGGAGAGGATTCACGGGGTGACTTTCCTTCCAAAAAGCATTCTGGCAACAATAACAAAAATCGCATCCTTCCGTTAACCCCCAATGAAATTGGAAAGCCCGGGCAAATCGCATGTTTTATTCCTGCCACTTTGGTATCCGCATCGCTACGACCCCATGCATGGATTGTTTGTCGAGCGGCATGGCCTGGCCATTTCAAATCGGGCAAATGTTTCGGTGCTATTTGTTTATGGTGATGTGGGTTTAAAAACAAAAATTTATGAAGTAATACAGGATGACGGTATTCTTTTTACTACCCACATTTATTATAAAAAATCTAAACTAAAACCCGCGCTGCTGGCTCATCTGATAAATCTGTATCGCTTCCTTTGGAGCCATTGGATAGGTTTTAAGCGAATCCGCGAATCCGGCAGAAGGCCTGATCTGCTGCACGTACACGTGCTCACCCGCCTGGGGATGATTGCCTGGCTCTACAAAATAATTACCCGCACACCTTATGTTATCACTGAGCATTGGTCGCGATATTTGGATTATACGGGCACTTACAAGGGTTTTTTAAGGAAATGGTTTACCCGGCTGGTGGTACGACAAAGTGCAGCAGTAAGCGTTGTAAGTCATAACCTGGAAGCAGCGATGAAGAAGCATCATTTAAATCACCCGCACTATTTTGTGATAAACAATGTGGTGAATACGGATTTGTTTTGCATGAAGGGTAAATCAGAACCTCCCGAGATTGTTAACTTCATTCATGTATCCTGCATCGAAGATCGCTCGAAAAACATTTCGGGATTGCTGCAGGTGCTGGCAAGACTTCAGAAAATACGCAGTGATTTTAGATTGACTATTGTAGGCACAGGTCAGGATATGGAGGCTCTCCAAACACTGGCTAAGAAACTTGAATTAGATGATCGTCATCTGCTTTTTACCGGTTTGCTCGAAGGCGAGGCAATCGTGGTAGCGTATCAGCAGGCGGCTTTTATGGTGATGTTTAGCAACTACGAAAATATGCCGGTGGTAATCAGCGAGGCTTTTGCCTGCGGCCTGCCGGTGCTTACTACCAATGTTGGAGGGATTCCCGAGCATGTATCTGCTGAAAGAGGGCTGATGGTTTCGCCGCGCGATGAAGATGCGATGCTGGAAAAACTGAATTTTATGCTCGATCATTATCCCAATTTCGACCGTGAGGCCATCCGAAAATATGCAGTGGCGCATTTTAGCAAAGAAGCCGTTGGCCGGCAAATCGAAAAAATCTATAGCTTCGCCACGCAAAAATAAGCAGGGGCAAACCATGCACGAAGACATTTCGACAAATAATAAAAACAGCTTACGTTTTGGGATTTTACTCAATGCCGGGGGTTTAGTGCGCTGGCAGGTGCGCTGCCTGGAATTATTGATACAGGCGGGTCATCAGCCCGTGGTGGCGATTATAAATAACGAACAGGCAATTCCGAAATCGCGATTAGCTAAACTAAAAAACTACCCCTGGAGCAAGCTTTTCTACCGCTTTCATCAACGCTATTTCTTTCGGCCGCCAGCCAAAAATACTGAGGAATATCCGGGATTAAAAAATTTAAAAAAAGTCTATTGCACGCCTTCGCGGAAGGGCTTTTCTGAATATATCGATGAGGCTACGCTTGATGAGATTCGTGCAAGTAAGGCTGATTTTTTGATTCGCTTTGGTTTTAATATTCTAAGAGGCGAGGTATTGAACGTTTGCAAATATGGCATCTGGTCTTTTCATCACGATGATGAGCAAAGGTATCGCGGCGGCCCGCCCGGCTTTTGGGAAATTATGAAAAACGACCGGGTGAATGCGGTGATTTTGCAAAGGCTAACCGAAAAACTGGATGCAGGTATTATCTTGCAAAAGGCTTACTTTGGCTCCATCATGCACTCGTGGGAGGCCTGCCTTGACCGGACTTTGATGGAAGCTGCGCATCTGCCGGCCAAAACGGCGAATGCGATTGCAAATGGCACAATGAATCAGGAAAGCATAAAACCGGCAACTACTTCGGCACCGATTTACAAAACGCCCGGAAATTTTGCCATGATTAGGTTCATGCTCCGGATTTTTCGAAATAAAATCATCTTTCACTTTCGCGAGCTTTTCCGCGCCGAGCAATGGAATGTGGGGGTGATAATGGCAAGCCCGGAGCAAATCCTGAAAAATCCCGAAGCACATCAGCCCGTTTGGATGCCGGCTCCGCCGCGCAAGGCTTTTTATGCTGATCCCTTTATTCTAAATCAGGGTCAGGATACCAAAGTATTTTTTGAGCATTATTTTTATAAAACGCATTTAGGGAACATTTCACAGCGAGGTTTTGATCCCGCAAAGGGCTTCAATACTTCCATTGATAATCTCCTAATTAAAAACTATCATCTGGCCTATCCCTTTGTTTTTAATTATCAAAGCAACATTTATCTTATTCCCGAAAGTGCCGAAAATCGTAGCATCGACTTGTATCGCTATCATCCCGAAACATCATCGGTAACATTTGTGCAAAGCCTGCTCGCGGACATGGATGCTGTGGATACGACCTTGTTTGTTTACGACGAATTGTTCTGGCTGTGTTTTACCCGCAAAACACTTTCGGATACTCATCTCTATTTATATTTTTCAAAAGATTTAACCGGAGAATACAAGCCTCATTTGCAAAACCCCGTAAAATCGGATGTGCGCAACAGCCGGCCTGGTGGAACACCTTTTATTGTGGACGGCAAGCTGATAAGACCTGCACAGGATTGCAGCCGGACTTATGGCGGCGCAGTAGTTTTTAACAAAATAATCCGCCTAAACCCTAAAGATTTTGAGGAAGTGCAAATCGGTCGCTTGGAGCCATTTATCAATAGCCCTTATAAACGGGGGCTTCATACCTTTGCCGCGCAGGGAAACAGCGTTGCCGTGGACGGAAAGCAATATATCTTTAGCATCCGGCATTTTATGCGCATTCTTGGTCGAAAAATTAAAAACCTAAGAAGCTGATGTTCAAAAATATTCTAAGCACCGCTTTGGTTCGCTTTCTCAATGCCATCCTCTCGATAGTGATTTTGGTAGTTAACACCAATTATTTCGGAGCCGAGGGCATGGGAACTATCGGCCTGATTGTGCTTGGCATCAGCCTTATTTTGCTGGCGAGCAATTACGTGGGCGGGGGTGCGCTGGTGTATCTTGCGCCACGGCATCCGGTGGTGCGCTTGCTCATTCCATCCTACGTGTGGGGCTTGCTTGCCTCGTTGGCGGGAGCGGGTTTACTTTCTTTGCTTCATCTTGTCCCGGCCGAGTTTGCGCTCCAGATACTGGTGCTGGCCATCCTTCAATCGTTCATCAGCGCGAATCAAAACATCTTGCTGGGCAAGCAACGCATCACGCTTTTTAACGGCGTTACACTGGTGCAGGCACTCTTTACCCTGCTTAGCCTTTTGTACTTTGTTATGGTAAGAAATGCGGATGATGTCGGGGTTTTTGTTTATGCCTTGTTTGTGGCTTATGGCGGCGCGTTTCTGCTTAGCTTTTTTGCCATCATCCAATATTTAAAAATTGCTGATATTAAACATTTAGATAAAATCGTAATCGAGATTTTCAAATACGGAAAGTTTATCCAATCGGCCAATGTGTTGCAGATGCTGAATTACCGGCTGAGCTACTACATCATCGAGTTGTTTTTGGGGCGTGCTGCCCTGGGCGTATATACGGCAGCCACGCAGTTGGGCGAAGGCGTTTGGCTTATTGGCAAAAGTGTGGCGATGATTCAGTATTCGTCTATATCCAATTCCGCTGACAAGGACTTTGCCCGCCTTGTTACGCTCAGGCTGTTCAAGTTTACTTTTATTTTTACCTCGCTTATTTTACTGGTGCTCCTAATTTTGCCGGGCAGTATTTACAGTTTTATTTTCAGTGCTGATTTTGTGCATATCAAGCTCGTTATCTTTACGCTCGCGGTGGGTTTGCTCGCCACGGCTTGTAGCATGATGTTCAGCCATTATTTTTCGGGAACAGGCGAGCCCAGGCACAACATGCTTGCCAGCGGCATTGGTTTGGTTTTTACGCTCGTGCTGGGACTGATTTTCATTCCGCTCTTTGGCCTCGAAGCAGCAGGTCTTACAGCCTCGGTGGCCTACCTGATGAATCTAATTTACCTTGTCGCCGTTTTTGCACGTAAAACCAAAAGCGGCTGGAAAGATTTTATGCTTGATACTGCGGATATCCGCTATTTCAGGCAGGAATTCAAACGCCTTATTAAATAAAAAAGAATCGGCCATTCGGTGGATTCGGACACACAAAAAACTTATTTTCCAACAAGATTATTTATCTTTGCTTTTTTAAAAAATAAAGTCATGGGAGCTACATTTAGCAATATTGTTGGCGAAATATATGATTTGCCACTTGAAGAAAAACAGCAATTATTAGCAATGCTGGAACGCAATATCACGGAAAACCGAAGGGATGAAATCCATAAAAATTATCTATTAGCCAAGGATGAAGAGAAGAATGAGAAACTGATTTTCTCGTCAAACATAGATCAACTTAAGAAAATGCTGTAATGGAAGTCGCGTTTAGCACTTCTTTCAAAAGAGCATTGAAAAAAAAATATTTTTATGCCTGAAATCAAGCTCAGGTTTTTGGATTCACTGCAATTGTTTATTGATGACCCTTTTCACCCATCATTAAGAACTCATAAACTATCCGGCAGGTTGCGGCATCTTTGGAGTTATACAGTAGATCATGATACACGTGTTATATTTTATTTTACTGAAGATAAACCCAAACGAGCCGTTTTAGTTGATATTGGTTCACACGATGAAGTGTATTGACCTTACATAATAACTCCGATATCCGTTATTTCAGGCAGGAATTCAAACGCATTTTAAAATAATGTTTTGTTTTGATGCAAGGTTTTTTGCACGGTTATTCAAAAACACTTGCATTTAATCTTACGGTGCGCCCGCCTGAATGCGTTACGCGGGCAGGCTGCACCTTTGTGCCAGATGCTAACATATAACTACAAAGATTATCGGTGCGCCCGCCTGAATGCATTACGCGGGCAGGCTGCACCTCAAGCTGCAGAGCTGCGCAATCTTTGTAGAAATCAAATTCCACCATGAACCATGTAGGGTGCAGAGCACCGAAATATTATTATTGTGAGCTTTTCAGCAAGCCCTAACATCGACCACTTTAACTATTTCATGGAATAAAGATCAAGCCCTATTCACTAATCAGCAATTTCCCGCTATTAAACATCTCTTCGTTGGTGATTTCGTACACATAAATCCCGGGCTTCAGGCTGTGTAATTTCAAGGCAATGCGGCCGGCTTCAGCTTTATGGATGCGCGAATAAACCAATCTGCCGCTCATGTCGCTTATATTTATGCTTACCTGATTTGAGCCTGCCTTTTCCAAATTAAAATAGAACTGACCACTGGACGGATTCGGATATACGGAAAGGGTATTATTTAGCAACAACTCATGCTCCCCAATAGTAATCCCGTCCGGATTAAAGATGGATAAAGCACTATGGTGAAGAAGGTAAATATTCGCAGATGCATCTATAAGAAAATCATTAATGCGATTAGAAGCCAAACCGGAATTGGCATAATTGTACAAGGTAAAAACGCCTTCGTTAAAGTGCATTAGCCCTTTGTCCCGATAATTAACCCATATCCCTCCGTTTGTATCAGGAATAATTTTCTCCATTAGAAATTGATTTTCTCCAATACTTACATTATAATCCTGACAGCATAAAGTATCATAAGAGGTAAAATCACCATCAACAAATTCGGTCAAATAGCTTTCTAACCAGTAATAGGGAGGGTCTTCTATTAATTTTTGTACGGATAGCCAAGCCCTGTTTTCATTCATGTCACTAATATGTGAAATGAAGTTTGCTTCCAAACTAGAATTTGCTGTATTGTAAATTTCCATGATGCCCTGATTGTATTTAATCAAGCCATCTTCGGTAGCCAGCCAAATATTCCCATTTTCATCCGGTACAATATCATTAACCCGCATTTCCAGCACCCGGTCAATTGCTCCATCGTTTACACGGAACAATCCATTATTGGTTCCTATCCAAAACTCATTGTTTGCACCGGGATATATTTTGTGGTAGGGCAAATTCCAGTTTGGGAAATCGGGATGATTTAAAACCTGCCATGTAATCATATCAGTGGAAGTTTTAATTTGTCCACCCGTAACGGCCATTGCCTTTCCCTGATCCGAAACAGCCAATAAATATACTTCTTCCATCCCGTCATATTTATCCCATGTTGTACCATCAAAAGAAGCAATTCGTGTTTTGCTTCCTATATACATCGTGTTTGCAGCATCGGCTATGCAAAAATTTCCTTCTTCATCCAGGGTGTTATTGGTTTGAACAAGCGATATCCATTCGTTCCCGGTGTTTTTTTTGATTTGCCCCTGAGATAAGCACCAAAGCTTATTTTCCGAATCAATCGTTAAATAATCGGTGGAAATGCTATGCTCAATTTCATCCCAGCTATCATTTTCAAATTTCCATATTCCATTAAAAGAACTAAGATAAATTATGCCGTTCGCATCTTCGGTGAAGTTATTCCATTGAATATCATAATTTGCAAAAACAGATTTCTCCCAGCTAAACCACTCATCACCATCGAACATAACCAAGGAAACTTCATCCAGGCCTTCGGGTACTACCCAAATCCTGTCATCGCTATCAAAAAAAATATCGGAAATGTATTCATCAGGAATACCTGAATTAGCAGGATCAAAAATCAAGGTATCGCTTTCACTGAGGCGCATAACTGAATGAGGAAATGCAAGCCATAAGTTATCGTTGGAATCGAAGGCAATATCCGCTATTTGATTTTCAGGATATGGTAATTCGCTGGTATAAATGGGGATTAGTGAATTATCGACAAACTGGTAAATCGTGCTGGTTGGATGGACTGATAGAAAAATTTCGTCAGTATTTGAAATATGCATTTGTATGATGGCCTCATACTGACCAAGGTATTGCGTCATATCGATGGATTCCCAATTTTGCTTATCAAATTTTCCGATGTTTTCGGTATCATAAAACCACACATTATCCTCGGAATCCAAAATAAGCCGTGTCGGAAAAAAATTCAAATTGGAACTTACATGATTATGAATTGTAAGCTCCTCGGTTTCTCTATTAATCTGAATGATACCCCCGTAAGAGCAAGCCCAGATATCCGTTTCGCTAATTGCAAGCCGGGGATAGGGATGCGTGGTTACGGTATAGTTTAACCACTGTGTGGTTTGACTAAATCCTGCTACGCTGGTAAAAAAAGCGAGCATGAGCAAAATACTTAACTTTTTCATAATCCTATTTATTTAGTTTGCAAATAAAATTAACCGAACCCCAAAGGTAATTTTTTATTTAGTCAATCCCGAAGCGAAAAAAAAAGAGCACCCACAATGGAGTGCTCTTTTTCTGATTCAGATTATCAGGCTTGCTTGCTATGCAGGCAAAATTACTTTATCAATTTTACTTCCACGCGGCGGTTTTGTGCTCTGCCTTCTTTAGTATCGTTTGATACCTCGGGATTGGCTTCACCAAAGCCTTTGGCTTCAATACGATCAGTGGATATGTTTTTTCCAGTTAGGAATTTCTTTACAGCATCTGCTCTTTCCTGCGAAAGTTTCAGGTTAAATTCGGCAGGTCCCGAGTTATCGGTATAACCGTTAATGGCGAAACGTGCTTCGGGATATTCGTTCATTATCTTCACGATTTCGTTGAGGATAGCAGTACTAGTGCCCATTATTTTTGCACTCGAAGTTTCAAACTGGATTTGCTTGGCGTTGAAAGTGAGTTGCTCTTCAACTTCCACTGGCGGAGCAATCGGTCGAGGGCAGCCATTGTTATCGGCAGGACCCACTTCCTGGGGGCATTCATCGCGGTTATCCGGGATACCATCACCATCAGTATCGGGGCAGCCAGCAAAGGCAGCAACTCCGGCAACGTCGGGGCAGCGGTCGTTTTTGTCGATGATGCCATCGCCATCGCTATCAGGGCAGCCGTTAAATTCGGCGGAACCAGCGGTGGTGGGGCATTGATCGTCCTTATCGGCAATGCCATCGCCATCGGTATCAGGGCAACCATTCAAGGCTTCAACGCCGGCAATACGCGGGCAATCGTCCTCATTGTCGGAAATACCATCGCCATCAGTATCGGGGCAACCCATAAATTCAATCAAACCAGCCTGCTCGGGGCATAGGTCGTTTTTATCGTTTACACCATCGCCATCCATATCATTTTTCTTTCCAAAACGGAAAACGATACCAGCCGAATAGTGCATGTAATCGTTAAAATCGTAATTATAATCATACGAACCCTGGAAGTTGATCCCCAGCGGATCGATGAACCAGATGTTGAAACCCACGCCCATCGAGCTGGAGAGGTAGGTAAGATCGTCGATGGCCGAGCCATTCATGCCTAAGAAAACATAGGGATCGAACCAACTGCTCTCTTTGAGGATGTAATCGTTGGCAAATTTGTATTCGAGTTGCACCCCGAGTTTGTAAAACTGATCGCTGGCAATGTTTCTTTCCAGTGGAATAAGATTCATTTTGCCAGGTTCTGTTTTAACTGTGGCAAACAAGGCCGAAGCATTGAACGATTTGTTCAAATTACGACCAACGCGTATCATCCCCGGAAGGGTTTTCCCCATCCAGTCCGAGTCGGTAAACTGATCACCCACACTTTGCTCTACGGCATTAAAATCAACATAGTTGGTACTAACGCCTATCAGCCAGGGGCGCTCGGTATATTGTGCCTGGGCAGCGAAACCTATCGCGATCACCGCAACTAATGCAAGAAGAATTTTTCTCATAGCTAAAAAAATAAGTATATAAATGTGATGTTTATGAATATCCGCCTAAACATAGCCGGGTGGTAATAGTTTTCATGATTGTATTAAAAAAGCAAACTTTAACATTTATTATCAAAATCGCCATTCTTGATATACTTGCTCAATAATTCAAAAATGTAGTTTTTGTTTATAACTTTGCCAGGAATTGCCGAAAGGAAAAAAATATTATGACCTTAAAAAATGAATTAAGACCCAGGAATTGGACAGATTTACAGGACATCCTGTTTCATGATGCCTACAATGCGAAAATCGACCGGATACGATCGCCATACATCTATCGGGGCTTGTCCAACTTTGCTTATGAGCTTAAATCTTCGCTGAATCGGCTCGGGGGCAATTATCCAAGTCTGGAATTTCACCTGCTGCGCAACTTCAAAAAGTATTCGCATCAACCCGATGCAATCAATAACACCGATTGGGATTGGCTGGCTCTGGCGCAGCACCATGGCCTGCCCACCCGCCTGCTCGACTGGACTTACTCTCCCTATGTAGCTCTGCACTTTGTTACCGCCGAACTCGACAAATTTGATCGTGATGGCATTATCTGGGCTTTGAAATACGAGGCACTGGGAAAGTACTTGCCCGATAAGTTGAATAAAGAATTGTGCAGGGTAGGCTCCAACAGTTTTACCAGCGTTATGCTTAGTAATGTTTATCGCAGCCTGGGCGAACTCTCGAACGAAGATAGTGCCTTTACGGTAGCCTTCGAATCTCCCTCTCTTGATAATCGGATTGTGAACCAGTTTGCTATTTTTACCTTTATGTCTCATGCCGAAAGTTTGCTTGATGAATGGCTGGAGGACAAACCGGATTTATATTTCAGAATACAAATCCCCGCTGAAATGAAATGGGAGATCAGGGATAAACTGGATCAGGTAAATATTAACGAGCGGGTTTTATTTCCGGGCTTCGATGGTTTGTCTAAGTGGCTAAAGCGACATTATTCTCCCAAATTGTAAAACACAAAAAAATCCCCGTGCCTTGTGCCGGGGATTTTTTTTAAACGCAGTTTCGCTGTTATCAGATTTCTTCGGTGAGTTCCAGGAAACGCTTGTATTGGATGGCAAGCATGCTTTTGGCCTGGATGGCACCGTTAGCCTGGCTTATCATCGAAACTTTGGCCGCAGTTTCCGGGTCGGGAGCTTCGTAGATGTCGATGAAGTCGTACTCGCCCAGGATGGCGTAATGCGACAGGAATTTTACTTCCGGACATTTGGCACGCACCCGCTCGAGCCAGCTTCGACCTTGGCGTTCGCGGTTTTTCATCTCATACGAGAGGTCAGTCGAGAGTTTTGTAAACAAGATGTAGGTTTGCATAATATCCTCCTTTTTTAGATTAATAAACAGCATCGAAAGTACAAAAAAAAATACAATGGCACGAATTATTTTGCACCGACTCAAAAGTCTGCCACGAATGCACCAATAGTAATTATGCCACGAATGCACCAATAGTAATTATGCCACGAATGCACGAATATTATTTTACTCGTGCATTCGTGGCTGATTAAATAAACATTCGTGGCTGATTAAATAAACATTCGTGGCATTCAAAATTTATTCTTAGTTTTGTGGGTATGACAAATATACTTTACAAAGAAGAATCTTACAAGATTATCGGCTTGTGCTTTGAGGTACATAACTACCTTGGGCCGGGCTTCCTCGAAGTGGTGTATAAAGATGCGCTGGAATACGAATTCAAAAAAGCCGGTATTCCTTATGCACGCGATCAAAAGTATGAGGTGAAATATAAGGATGTAATCCTGGAACACAAATTCTTCGCCGATTTTGTGGTTTACGATAAAATCATACTTGAAGTAAAAGGCGTGAGAGCCATCACGGATGAATTTGTCGCCCGAACGATTAACTATCTGAAAGTTTCGGATTTGCGCTTGGGGCTAATCGTAAATTTTGGCGAAGAAAAGCTGGTTCACAAACGAATTATATCTTAATGGTACGAATGATAGTTTTGCCACGCATCTTTTTTTCGCCAAGAATGCACGAATAAAATTGTCTTCGTACTTTCCTGGCTAATCTTTCCATTCGTGCATTTCCTGTAAAATTGGGACAGGCTATGGCTAGCTTTTCTCTTCATTCGTGTTATTAGAGATTTAAGCACGGAGCATACGGCCTTCTTTTATATTAAATAATCTTTCGATTTTCTTTTTGGTACTGCCATCGGCAACAATGATTATGTAATCGCCCTTTTCGATAATGTCTTTTTCGCCGGGATTTTTGATAAGCTGATATTCACCTTCCCTTTTCTTGGACAGACCAAGCAGGACAGCATTATGGTCTTTTTTAAGGTTGATAAAAGCTTCCAGACAGTTAATGCCCAACAAAGGGTTGGCATCGCCAATTTTATACTCGAACATGTCCGCAGCATCCTTGCTTGAAGAAGTGCTGATTAAATCCTCGGTGAATTTGGCTACGTCGGGCTCGAAAACGAAGCTGGCGATAAGTTTGGAACTGATGTCTTTTTCGGGAATCACGTAAGTAGCTCCGGCATTATAAAAGGTTTCTTTGAGCGCAGCATTGCTAAGGTAAACCACCACATTTATATCCTTGAAATTCTTGCGAAGATTGATGAGGTAAACCAGGGATTTGGAATCGTCTCCAAGGTTGATAAAAAGCGAAACCGAATTTTTGGCATTTACTTTTTCCAGGGCTTCCATCGAGGTCAACTCGCCAAAGTATGTAAATACATTGTCGCCATACAGTTCGCGGATAATGTCCACGTCATTGCGCTGGTCGGTGATAATGGCCACCTTTTGATTGGCATGGATAATTTCGTCCACAATCATTTTACCGAAATCATCCCATCCCACCAAAATTACATGGTTTTCGAAATCCGTCCCGAATTGTCCCAATTTTTTCTTTTCCATATATTGTTGAATTTTTGTACTGATTTGTCCGATAACATAACTTAACACGCCCAGGCTAAAAAGTATTAAGACCAGGCTGATCATTTTTCCGGGGATAGTAACAGGGTAGGAATCGCCATAGCCAACGGTGGTAAGCGTAACGATGGAATACCAAAAAGCATCGAACAGGCTTTTTATTGAGCTTCCTTCGGCATCTTTTTCAACATAGCGAATCAGCGAAAGCAGGAGGACGAAGAAAAGGATTGCCCCGCCTGTTTGCCATACCGTTCGCCGTGTCCGTAAGTTCATTTTCATCAGTGCTTATTGAGGAATTACCAATGGTTCGATTTGTTTTAAAAAAGCTTTGTTTTTGGTGAGGCTGCAACTGCTAATTTCCACATACGTTTTGTTTTCTTCGGGGAAGGAATGGACCGCCAGATGGCTTTCGGCCAAAATCCAAACGGCGGTAAAACCACCAGGGCTGAATTGATGCGCAACTTTATCCAAAACCGTAAAGCCTGCCTTGCCGAGATATTCTTCCATTACTGCCGTCACTTTCTCGGGCAATGTCTCGGCTATCCATCCATGAAAATTAAATATCTCAGCTTTCATATTTTCTCCAAATTTAGTAATCGCAGACTTTTAACCCTCTCAAAGTCTTTGAGGTTTAAAGTAACCAACTCAAGATTTTTTGAAATGGCGCATGAAGCAATAAGAATATCCTTAATGCCTATTATTTGGTTTTTCTTGACAAGGCCTTTATGGATATCCGCTGCTATTTTAATTTCATTATTATCGAGCGGCAATATAAGCAATCTACTTAACAAACTTTCCCAATAATCTATCTGGTCCTTGTTAGCGCCAACCAAAATCTCAAATTTCGTAATAACAGAAATAGCAAAATCAAAATTCCGTGAGAGCTTAACAAATATGGATTTCTCTTTCTTTTTTTTCCTAAAAAAATCAATCAGAATTGAAGTGTCTATGCAAATAAGTTCTTTGTCCATTCCTCGAAATCTTTATTTATTCTTTTAAACCGATCTTCTTCTTCCTGGGTCATAACAGGGCCATTTAATAATAACTGTGTAAAATCATCAGTAAGATGAATGGATTTTTTATTGGCCAGGGATTTATCAATTTCATGCTTAACCATCTTTTTTTGATCATCAGGCAACTGACCGATGATTTGGATGATTTGGTTTACATCAATATTTATATTCAAAGTCATAACTATAAATTTTCTCCAAATTTACAAATTTTCTATAATTGCACATTAATACAAATCCCAGGTGCCATTTAGAAAATAGCGATACAAAACCGGATCATGCACCTTATTGATTTTTATCGAATCATTCGTATCCATAAAAAAATCTTTACCAAAGGAAGTTATCAAGCCGATGGCTTCCCGATTTATCCACTTCGTTTCAAGAATATCAAAATCTGTATTTTTTAGTTGCCGGATTAATTCTTCATCAGTTCCTTCGGCATTTACGCCAAGCACCCATCCCCATTCACCCATAGTTAAAATCTGGTTGTGCAGGGGAATGGCCGAAAAGCCGGCGGCCTCGACAGTTTTCAGGATGCAGGCAAAACTGCGGGCTGCATAATAGGGACTTCCGGCTTGGGTAACCAAAACTCCATTTGGTCGCAAATGACGGCGGCACAGGGTATAAAACTCCAAAGAATATAGCCGTGCCAGCTCCACATTGCGAGGGTCGGGCAGGTCAATGATAATGAGGTCATACAGATTTGGGCTGTCTTCGAGAAACAAATAACCATCTTGGTTGATAATCTGCAATTTGGGATCGAACATGGAGCTGTCGTTTGCCGCGAGCAAAACTTCGTGGTTCATGGCCAAATCTGTCATGGCCGGGTCAAGATCGACCAGACTGATATTTTTTACCGCCGGATACTTTAAAACTTCGCGGGCAGCGCAGCCATCGCCACCGCCAAGTATAAGCACCTCATAAGGTGTTTTGGCCAAGGCCAAGGCCGGATGCACCAGCACCTCGTGATACATGGCCTCGTCAAAAGTAGAAAGTTGTAGGTTGCCATTCAGATAAAGCCAATGCTTGCCGCGCCATTCCGTGATCACAATTTTTTGGTAACGCGACTGTTCCGAATAAATAATCTTGTCCTTGTACTTATTTTGCTCGCCATAAAAAATTATATCCTTGGCATTGAAAAATCCGAGCATAATTATCAGCAGCACTATCCCCGCAAGGGCATTAATTTGAATCCGAATCTTTTTGCTTAGAATGGTCGGGAAAAAATTGAGCATGGCGATGGCTACCGCCAGATTGACCAGCCCCAACAGAAAGGGCGTATAAGTTAAGCCAAGCAGAGGCAAACCCACAAAAGCGAAAAATAATCCACCCAGCAAGCTGCCGTAATAATCCTTTTCGAGAATGCTCGAGATATTCACCCGCAGTTCTTCAAAGTCCTCGTTGAGCCGCACGGCCAGGGGCAATTCCATCCCAATCAAAAGCCCGGTAATCATAGCCAAAGCATAAATGAACACACCGGTATAAATACTAAAGGCTGCGGTAGAATAGGCCAGCAAAGCCGAAAACGCAACAACGAGCGAGAGTGTAAATTCGATAAAAATAAAGGTGGTGAAAATATTGGTGCGAATGTACTGGCTTATGCGGCTTCCCAGACCCATAAAAAACAACATGAGCGAAATGATGAGTGCCCACTGCACAATGCTGTCGCCCAAAAAATAGCTGGCCAGGGTAGCCAGGATGTATTCCGCCACAATGCCCGAAAGGCCGGTTGCGAAAAGTGCCGCTTTAAGTATGAATGACTTATTCTTCAAGGCAATGATGGACTTTGGTATTCGAGTTAAAATGATACAGGCAAAAATGCCGAAGCTATTGATATTCAACTTCAGTTTTTGCCTGCAGCCAATCACAACAATATTTTACAAACACCAGGTAATCAAAACTGCTCCGCCAATGTAGGCAAAGGCCTCGATGATGGCAGCCCCGATATTGGGATGCTCCTGGTTGATGATCTCATCGGTAAGCCGCTCGCCGGGCAGCAGTATTTTATCGGTGATAATACGCACGATGGGCAGAAAGATAAAACCGATCGCTACCTCGATGGCCACCTTGCTAAAATGTTCCTGCCAACTGATAAAGTCGCCGGAGGTAGCATGGCTAATCAGTACGGCAAGGGCTGTTAGCGCCCCGGCAAAGCCGATGCCCACGGCAATATTATCTTTTTCGATGTGATGATGAATGTCGTAGGGTGTGATGAGATTATAAACGTAAGCCGCCAGTATCATCACCACCTGTCCGGTAATCCAAAAAGCGATGGCCGTGATAATGCCCGAAATAATATAGCCGCCTGCCATTTCGGGGAAGAAGTTTTTACCCTCGCCAACCATGGCTCCCGAAATAATCAATCCCGAAGCAATAAAATTGGCCGCGACCACGATTCCGGTTCCGGGGTTTTGGTCTTCGATGATTTCTTTGGTGGTGCTAAAGCGGGCAAGGATCAACTTATCCATAATGAAGGCCGATAAAAGCAGCAGCAAGATGGCCAGGATGCCGAACACAAAAATATCCATCAGGTCGATGAGGATGCCGAAGGATGGCCCGACAATAACACTGCCGATGGCCAACAAGAGGCCGATATAAAAACCCACGTTGGCCAGGGCAAAAGCCAGGTTATCTTTTTTAACCAGTTCGCTTTTTATGTCAATTTTTTTGTAGGCGATGCCGTAGGCCTTTTTTCCGATAAAAAATAGCAGGAAAGCCGCCACGATATAAATCAAGGTATCGAGTGCCAGTGCCAGGTTTGGGTATGCGATGTATTCTTCCATAGTTAGATAATGTGTAATTTCTTAAACCCCACGTGGGTGTTAATAATATGAAATTTTATTTCTTGACATCTTTAAGAAAATCGGTTCCATTTTTCTCCCACCAGCTTTGATTTATTTCATTAGCTAAGTCCAGAACGGCAGGATCAAATTCCGATTTTTGCGCTATTTCTTCCATTTGTATCCGTTTCACCAAATTATATAAAAAACGATTAACAAAAAATTGCTTACTGAACTTTAAAATCAATTCATTTTTAGCATTTTCTACTTCAAAGTTTTTCATCAAACTGTGTTTTACGAAGTTGCAAATGTTTGCTTATTTCCCAAAACCACCACTCCTCGATCGGCTGCTCGAACTGCTGGAATAGCGGTTGGACGAACGGCTGACCCTCGATTTTGAAGCGGTGGAGCTGCGTTGAACCCGCGAGCGCACGTCGTTGCGAAAGGAGGTGGGTTTCTGGCTCCAACTGGTCGATTTGCCCGTGCGGCTATTCATATAGGTTTGCGTGCCGTAGGTATTGTTGGGGCCACGGTAGGTGCGGCCTCGCGGGGCATAGTTGCGCCGGTAGTCCTCCCAATAGCCGTAACGTGCCGGTGAGGCAAACATGTGGAACATGGAGTTCATAAAGGCAAACTTGCCATAAAACTCCCAAAAAGAACTTCCGTTGCGCTCGCTCCATTGGCCGTATTTCGGATTGCCCACATACTGCGAGTAACCCGCCGGTGCCACGGTTTTGTTAACAACGCCATCTTTTTTGTTGGCCAGCTCCATCCCCAGATGATCCACGTTGGCATTAAAAAAGCGATCGGAGACCGGATAAAAACCCGTTACCTTCGATTCCACCGTATCGCCCACGGGCAGTATCACCTGATACTGGTGCAAATACTTGCTGCCTTCGTAGTTTTGGTCGTAAAGCAAAACGGTAAAATTTGGCTCTTCGCGATAGTTTTTAATCACCGTATCCAGCCCTTCTTCGGTGTAGCCGCCACCGCTGATGCAAGCCGATAAAAAGCTGATGGCCAAAACCAGCATTGCAATTTTGCTAAAAATCTTAGTTCTCTTTTTCATCGCTTATTGTTTTTATTCATTCAATATCGAAACCCTATTATTTTTCGTCAGAAAAATACTTTGCGCCCTCCGCGTACTTTGCGGTCAAGAAAAACCAAAACTCATACAAATTATTCTGAGGAAAAGAATGGATGTAATGACCCGGCTAAAACATTTCCCGGAGTGCATGAAAGCCACCCCTATCCCGCCGGCATGATGTTGCTGATTTCGTATTCCTTGATCACCTTGCCGTGCGAGGCTTCAAATTCGCGCTCGTCCCACTGTTCGATGGTAAGCACCCGGTCTTCTTCCTCATTAAAATAATTCCAGCTTATCATCTCCAGCCAGTCTTTGTCCGAGTTTTCCTGCTTGAAATAGCCCGGTGATTCGCTGTCGCGATAATAATCCACACCCTTGTAAACGATCTTTGAGGGAGGAATTTTTTCGCGGATGATTTCGCGCTCGATGTCGCCCTCAATCGACGAAAGTTTGATCTTGCGCTGCAGGCTTAGCTCTACAATATCATCTTCTTCCACACTCAAAAACAAAATATCGGAACCCGATGAAATTTTAAACTCCTTGCTAAAATAATTATCACCCCAATCGTAGGTGTATTCCTCCATTACCTGCCAGGATTTCAAATCATATTCAAAAATAAATCCTACATGCAAATCGGCAATCTGCATGTTTATCGGATCGTAATCCGGCGTTTTTTTCTTTTTGAAGAAGTTAAACTTCATGGTTTATCCTTTCAGTTGCAGGCGTTCTTTCAGTGCGGCCAGTTCGCCACTGGCTCCCGATGCGGGGGCATCCAGCAGAGCTTTATCAATTTCATCATCCAGGCTGGTGTTGGCATCGGCCATATCGCCATAAGCAGCGGCCAGCGATTCTTGCTGGGCTACCTTATCCTTCATTTTTTCGAGCATGGCAATGGTGCCGTTGCTATCCACGTTGGCAAGCGATTTATTGAGTTTTGAAGTAGCGTTGCTTACGCGATAGCGCGCTTTGAGCATCTTCAGTTCGCTTTCGTATTTGCTGATGCTGGCCTTGAGTTTATTTACATTGCCGCTAAGCTGACCAATTTGACTTTGCAGTTGCTGATACTGGGCTTTGGCAGTTTCGGCAGCAGTTTTAGCTTCCTGCTTCCGGTTCAGTGCTTCGCTGGCCAAACGGTCGGCTTCTTCGGGAGATAGTCTTCCTGCCTCGGCACTTTTGATAAGCTGGATGGCTTTGTTCTCGTAGGACACAGACCGGTTTTCGTTATCGGATATTTCGCCTCTGGTGCGTATGGCAACGGCTTTAACCTCGGCCATGGCAATCATGCTTCGCTCCAGGTCTTTTTTCATATCGCGGATACCCTGCTCGGTCATCTTAATCGGATTTTCCAGTTTGTCAACTACGGCGTGGGCTTCCGATTGTCCCACCTTAAAAATTCTGTTAAATAGTCCCATGATTACTGCATTTTAGAGATTTCAATAATTCGCTCACCGTATTCGGCAAGGAGTAATTCGAGCGATTCCAGCGAGCCGTCCAGCTCGTTCAAATCCAGGTTTTCGATTTGCAGGGTATCGCGAAAAATCAAGGTGTTGTCCTCGGCCAGGGCAAAGGCACCATGAATAATGTCGCGATTCTTGGCCAGCAGTTCCTTGTAAATCGCTTCGCTGCCCTTGTTGATTTTGAAGAGGGGATATTCGATTATCAAAATGGGTTCTTCGCAATCCACGATTAACTGGCTGATGCCTGCATCGGCTTTTTCTACCACCATAAGCTCTTCGGCCAAATCCTCCGAAAGGATATTGTACTCAAGCTCCAGAAGGTAGTTTTTTACGGTGTTAAATGCACTCATTGTTTTCATGTATTAAATTTTGGGCTAAATTATTAAAATTCTTTACTTTAATAATGGATTTCTGATTTTACAATCCATTATCCAAACGAAATCTCGTTGGGCAATTCGTTGGTATTTTCCCTGTCGTAGGGAAAAACTCTTCTAAGGTATTCGCCGGTGCGGCCTATGCCGTGTATCAGTCCATCCGAAAAATTGTTTTCACGAAAATAATCCAGCATTTCCATTTTTAAGGTTTCCCAAAAATGCTCGGTATCTTTTTCCAAAATCCCGTAATCGGGGATCAGGGCAAACTTTCGGTTTTTCAAAGCGAGGTAAAAAAGTACGGCGTTTCGCTTGCTTGTCTTGTGCATCTTTAGTTCGAGAAAGGCATCGGAGGCACGGCGCAACACATCGCCCGGACAGGTTTCTTCGATGTGAACCCGGATTTCGGACGAGGTGTCCAGCTCGGCATTAAGTATGGCTTGTTTGATATCGGATACATCCTGGCTTGAAATATATTCTTCGGTAACTTCTGGAGGGGGGTAGAACATTTATCAATAGGTTTTCAAAATTTGTTAGTACTAAAAAAATGAGGCGTTGCTCATTTATCAAACAAACAACGCCTCAATATCATATTTATTTAGCTCGCAGCATTACAAAATTTCCACACTGCGTTTGATGAAATCGGTAAGGGCTTTTCCTTTAAGCAGATTCTGCGAAAGCAGGGCCAGATCGCTAAGCTGTTTGGCCGTTTTTTTACTTTCCTCGTCCTTATCGTTTTCGGTAAGTTTATATACCAGCGGATGGTTGGCATTGACCACCAAATTGTAGCTATCGGGCAAATTACCCAGACCCATCATTCCGCCGCCACCGCCAAGAGCCGACATATCTTTCATGCGCCGCATAAATTCGGGCTGCGTGATGAGCACCGGCAGGTCGCTTTCGCTAAGATTATCGAATTGGACGGTAAATTTCGACTTATCCACGGCTTCCTCAAAAAAGGGTTTTATCTTTTCTTTTTGCTTGTCATCGAGTTTGGAGGGCAACTGGTCATCGTTTTTCTTGATGATCTTTTCGATGGTGTCGGCATCCACACGGGCAAAGGTAGTATCTTCAAATTTTTGCTCCAGCGTGTTGATAAAATGCTTGTCGAGCACACCGTCCATCATCAGCACATCGTAGCCTTTTTCGATGGCTGACTCGATGTAGCTGTGCTGCTCATCGGCATCGGTAGCATAAAGGTAAACCAGCTTTTTATCCTTGTCGGTTTGCTTGTCTTTTATTTTATCCTTGTATTCGTCCAGGGTAAAATACTTTTGCTCGGTATTTTTCAGCAGGCTGAATTTTTTGCCACGATCGTAAAATTTATCCTCCGAAATCATTCCGTACTCGATAAATACCTTGATGTCGTCCCACTTTTTTTCGAGCTGCTCGCGGTCGTTTTTAAATATCTCTTCCAACTTATCGGCTACTTTTTTCATAATATGATTGGAAATCTGCTTCACCCTGCGGTCGCTTTGCAAGTAGCTGCGCGACACGTTGAGCGGAATGTCGGGCGAATCCAAAACGCCATGCAGCAGCGTTAAAAAGTCAGGCACAATGCCCTCCACCGAATCGGTAACAAATACCTGGTTGGAGTACAACTGGATTTTGTCGCGCTGTACCTCCAGGTTTTTCTTCACCTTGGGAAAGTACATAACCCCCGTCAGGTTAAAAGGATAATCCACATTGAGGTGGATATGGAAAAGCGGATCATCAAAATTCATCGGATACAACTCGCGGTAGAATTTTTTATAATCCTCATCATTTAATTCGGCCGGCGTTTTTTTCCACAGTGGAGCTGTATTGTTGATGATGTTGGGCTTTTCGATTTCGCTGTACTTGTCGTTGCCGTCTTTATCCTTTTCGCCTTCAATTTTCACGCTCTCCTGTTTCATCCCAAACTGGATGGGAACGGGCAGGAAGCGGCAATACTTGTTGAGCAGCTCTTTGATTTTATAATCCTCCAGAAACTCTTTTTCTTCTTTGGTAATATGAAGAATAATCTCGGTACCGCGATCTTTCTTCACGGTGTCTTCCATGGTATAGTCGGGGCTACCGTCGCAGGTCCATTTTACCGCCTTGGTAGATCCACCTTTTTTGTAGGTCTTGGTTATCACTTCCACCTTTTCGGCCACCATAAAGGCCGAATAAAAACCAAGTCCAAAGTGCCCGATGATTGCGTTTTGTTCGGCTTCTGTTTTGGTTTTAAATTTCTTTACAAATTCTTCAGCACTCGAAAAGGCGATCTGGTTGATGTATTTATTCACTTCATCAGCCGTCATTCCTATGCCCCGGTCGCGGATGGTCAGGGTACCTTTTTTGGCATCGGCTTCCACGTGGATGGTCAGGTCGCCCAGTTCTTCTTTGAAGTGTCCGGTGCTGGCCAGTGTTTTCAGTTTTTGTGTGGCATCCACGGCGTTGGAGATCAGCTCGCGAAGAAAAATCTCATGATCCGAATAAAGAAATTTTTTGATGATCGGGAAGATGTTCTCCGTTTGTACGTTGATTTGTCCTTTTTGCATATCTATCAATTTTGAAACAATTATTTTACAATTTATAAATCTGGTTGCCGGGCAAATCAAAGGCTGTGCCACCTGCCAAGTTCTGTCATTTTGGCCAGTGGGTGGCAGATATGGGTGGGGATGTCCGATGTCCGATGTCCGATGTCCGATGTCCGATGTCCGATGTAAGATGTCCGATGTAAGATTTTAGATTTAAGATTTAAGATTTAAGATGCAGGGGATGGGTTCGCAGCCCCGCCTTTTTGATGGCCTGTGCGACCGACAAGGTGGGGATCGCAAGCCTGGTGTTTAAAATCATATCTTGAAATTAGAATTTTTGAATATCGAACCGCTGAATGTCGAAAAAACATCCCGAAGGTTCGGGATCTATTTTTCGGGATATCGAATCTTGAATCTCGAAGTTTAAGACAGGTCGCAACATTCATCGTTAAAAAATAAAAAAACCTGTCCGACTGGCCAGGCGGGCTTATCATCACCAAAAAACCTTCATAGAAAATGCAAGCCCAAGGCATCACCAACCTTACCTTATTTTAAATGATTTGAAAAAATAAGGTAAGGTTGGTTTTCATATCGGGAATCATTTTTCTATTGAGGTTGATAAATGGAAAATAAGGTTTTTATGGCTCGGATTTAGTCACCCCGTGAATTAGCTCCGGCAATAGTGCGTAGTATAAAAATTATGCTTTGTGCTTAAAGTGGATTCACGGGGTGACTTGGCAGCTTTTTAGGCTTGCTATCCCCTTCGATAAAGCCAAATGGCTTTATCTATCGGGGCTGCGAACCCATAGCATAGAATCCCGATTGCAGCAGTCATAGCATGGCTTTGAGCCATACTATGACTTTAACTTCTTCCGGGATTTTCCAGCCACACTTAATAAAAACACAATGGGCAGAAAGGTCAACAAAACCAAGAAAGTGGGCAGAAACCAGGTTCCCAATCCTTCACTCATACCTAAAGCCACCTGAATAGTCATCCATAAAATGTAGGCAAAGGATACGCTCAGGATCAACTTAAGCATTTGCATTAAGCGCAATATGTTTTTGCGGGCAAGGGTATCCCCGTCTTTTTCGGTCGGCGAAAGTTTGGTTTTTACAATCACAAAATAATTAAGTAAAGTAAGCCCCGTGTATAAAAGCAAGCCAATGATGGGCAAGCTCCAAATCGAGCCTTTGCTTCCAAATCCATCAGGCGTTCCCCGAAAACCAAAATGAGTCGGGATTTCATCGGGCAAATCACGATAATAAATAAAGGGCAAAACCAGCAAAACCAGGGTGGCGCATATTCCGGCCACCTCAAACATCTTGTCGGTAAGCGGAAATCGGATGGAGTTTGGCTTACTCATTTTTTGTGTTTTTTATTTTTATTTAATCCAACGGCTCACCCATTTTTCGCCCACGGCAACGGCCACTACCCGGCCTTTGGCACACAGCTCGCCACCACCAAATAAATCGATCAAAACAGTAACACGCTTTCCTTCGATGGCTTCTACGCTGGCTTCCAGCCGTAGCTTTCCATCCAAAGGTGTTGGACGTAGATAATCCACGTGGAGGCTGGCTGTTACGCAGCGAAAAGGTGGCTCGGTATCCATGGCACGGCCTTCTTTTTTGTACAAGGCTGCTGCCGCCGTACCAGTGCTATGGCAGTCGATGAGCGAGGCTATCAAACCGCCATAAACATAGCCCGGCAGCGAAGTATGGTAACTTTTGGGTGTAAATTCGGCAATGGCCTTATCGCCCTGCCAGTGGCTTTTGAGCTGGTGTCCGTGCTCGTTCAAACCGCCACAGCCGTAGCAATGGTTAAAATCATCGGGGTAATAATCCTGAAATGCTTTTTCTTTCATGCGTTTTTATTTTTTCGTTGAAATTCATTTTGATTACAAAAGTAGATTTTTATGAATTTATAGCCGCAATTCAATTTCTTGCTCAATTTTAATAAATTCATTTTTCTTAGTAATGCAATTTAAGAAGTTGCCACAAAGAACCAAAGACTCAAAGGTGCACAAAGATTGTTTTTTACTTCGTGTTACTTTGAGCCTTAGGGTCTTGGTGGCCTCATAAACTAATCAGAAACCACATCCATCACCAAAAAATAAAAGCCCCGGCATCGTGAGGATTTCCGGGGCTTTAGTTTAATATCTAATTTTTCCTTGCTTAATAATTCAAGAGCTTGATGGCAGCGTGGTAAATCCTCTCTTCGTTAGGCAAAATGGCTTCTTCGAGAATGCGATTAAAGCCAACCGGTGTAAAGGTTGAGCCTATACGCCTGACGGGTGCATCTAAATGCTCGAAGGCTTTCTCGGTGATCAAGGCGGCAATTTCGCCACCAAAGCCGGCAAACACCTTGTCTTCGTGAACCACCAATGCACGGTTGGTCTTACGCACCGACGCAAGGATGCTTTCTTCGTCGAGCGGGATAAGCGAGCGGATGTCGATTACTTCTACTGACTTGCCTGTTTCCTTTTCAATTCTTTCGGCGGCTTTCATGCACATTTGTGTAGTATTGCCGTAGGTAATCATGCTCAGGTCGCTGCCTTCGCGGCGGGTACGTGCAATGCCAAAGGGAACCTCGAAATCATCGGGTACTTCTGCTTCGCCTTTGGGGTCGTTGTAGAGTGCTTTTGGCTCGAGGAAGAGCGTTGGGCCTTCGGAGCGCATACTGGTGCGCAGGAGACCTGCCGCATCATCGGCAAATGAAGGGTAAACTACACGGATTCCCGGGAAGGTAGTCAAGGCTCCTTCGATAGTTTGCGAGTGGTACAAACCTCCACCAATAAAGCCGCCCGAGGCCAGACGAATGGTTACGTTGGGTGTAAAAGCTCCGTTGGTGCGCCAGTATTCGTGGGTAGCTTCAACGAATTGCTCCATGGCCGGCCAGAAATAATCGGCAAACTCGGCACCTTCAACCACAATACGAATCTTTTTATCAAAGCGGCTCATGCCATTGGCCGTACCCATTATATAATCCTCGGCAATAGGTGCGTTAAAAACCCGCTTGGGGCCAAACTCCTGCTGCATCCCTTTGGACACATTAAAGATGCCGCCCTTTTCCTTGTTGGCCATGTCCTGCCCCCAGATAAAAGTATCGGGGTTGTGGCGGAACTCCGCTTTCAAAGTTGAGTTCAGGGCTTCGATCAGTTTCATGCGTTTGCCCTTGCCATCGTGCAATCCTTTGGGGTATTTTTCGGAAACATAAGGGTCGGGAATCACAAAGTCAAAAATACTTTTGGGATCGGGATCGGGTGCTTTGAGTACTTTTTTGTGGGCTGCCGAAATTTCTTTTTTTGCTTTGGCATCCAGCGCATCCAGCTCCTCGTTGGTAAAGCGCTCGGCATAAACCAAGCGTTCTCTGAATTTTTTGAGTGGATCGAGCAGGTGCATCTCGTCCAGCTCGGCATCATCGCGGTATAATTCGTGGCGGTCGCTGTTGGAGTGCGAGTGCATTCGGATGCAGTTGGCATGGACGATAACGGGGATACCTTGCTCTTCCACAATTTTGCGGGCTTTGAGCATAGCGTTCATCGAGTTTAACGGATCTTTGCCGTTAGCATAAATTATCTCCAGATTTTTAAAACCATGAAAATTGTCTGCCGCCCTCGTGTTGGCCGTCTGCTGTTCTTTTGGTACGGAAATGCCAAAGCCATTGTCCTGAAAAACAAAGATTACCGGCAGCTTTTCGACAGAAGCTCCGTTGATGGCTTCGTAAACGTAGCCCTCGGAGGTGGATGATTCGCCCTGTGAACTGATGGCCACGGCCTTGGCATCGTAATATTTTATGGCACGCGCCACGCCTGCGGCATGAAGCGTGTGGTTGCCCGTGGCCGAGGATACGTTGTGAATATTCCAGGCGGGCTTGGCAAAATGGTTTGACATGTGCCGTCCACCGCTGGCAATATCGGTGGCTTTGCTTATGCCGTTAAGGATAATTTCTTCGGGAGTAAGTCCCGCCGAAATCGCCGTTAGCATATCGCGGTAGTAAGGGAAAAGGTGATCTTTTTCTTTATTAAAAACTTGACCGATGGCCAGTTGAATGCCATCGTGCCCGGCGTAGGGCGCGTGATACGACCAGCCCAGTGCTTGCTTTAAATAATTGGGAGCCTTGTTGTCGAGCTGCCTGCCCAGGGTCATCAGGTAATACCACTTTTGGAGATCTTCCTTTTTCGTGCCCTTTATTGTATAAATTTTGTCTTGCTTAGTTAGCGTGTACTGCTTTCTATTGGCCATGATTTTCGTTCTTTAAACTATATGCTATAAATTTTGATTAATTAACATTGCACTTGTGGCTTTGTTCAGGCAGATTTTATTTTTGCAACTAATCCTTTCATGGCTTTGTTTGTTTAGAGATAAAGATATGGAAATTATACTTATTATAATTGGCGCAATTTTGCTCTTGCTGGGACTCATCGGATGCTTTGTTCCGGTTTTACCCGGTCCGGCATTCGGCTTCCTTGCCCTGGTACTTTTGTGCTTTTTACCAGATGCGCCTATTACGCCGGGCTTTTTATTTACCTGGGGTTTCATTATCTTTATTATCACCTTGCTCGATTATCTGATCCCGGCCTGGGGTACCAAAAAATTTGGCGGCAGCAAGTCGGGAATCAATGGGAGCATAGCAGGGGCGATTGTGGGCTTTTTATTTTTTCCGCCCCTGGGTCTCATCATCGGGCCCTTTGTGGGAGCCTATCTCGGCGAACTTATCGCTGGTAAACACAGCCGGGTAGCCTTACGTTCGGCCTTTGGATCCTTTCTTGGTTTCCTGGCCGGCACCTTTATCAAACTCATCGCAGTACTCATCATGTCCTATCATTTTATGAGTGCCCTGGTTTGAAATTGAAAAACGATTTAGCACTGCCAAAAAGGTTAAAATCCATAAATAATACCCATTTTTGCCAATCAAACAAAAATTTACACACTTGCCGTACTATGAAACTCAGCAATAAAAAAGTGCTTATTACCGGTGGTGCCGGCTTCATTGGTTCCAATCTTATCGAACGATTTCTGCAACAGGACAACGAGATTATCTGTCTGGATAATCTGTCTAACGGAAAACTCAAAAACATCGAACCCTATCTCAAAAATCCGAATTTTCGCTTTATCGAAGGTGATATCAGGGATATAGATATTTGTCGTGAAGCCGTAAAAAATGTGGATGTTGTTTTGCACCAGGCCGCGCTGGGTTCTGTTCCCCGCTCTATCCACGACCCTAAAACTACGAATGATGTAAATATCGGTGGATTTGTAAATATGCTGGTGGCAGTTAAGGATGCCGGTATTAAAAGATTCGTTTACGCGGCCAGCTCATCTACTTATGGCGATCATGCTGCACTTCCCAAAATAGAGGAGCGCATCGGAAAGCCGCTTTCGCCTTATGCTATTACCAAATACGTAAATGAATTGTATGCCGAAATTTTCGCCGGGCTTTACGGTATCGAAACCATTGGCCTGCGCTATTTTAATGTTTTTGGCCGCCGTCAGGATGCCGAGGGAGCTTATGCCGCCGCCATCCCAAAATTTATCAAGTCGCTGATTAAGCACGAATCTCCACTGATTTATGGCGATGGATTTCAATCGCGCGATTTTACCTATATCGACAATGTAATACAAGCCAACGAGCTGGCTGCAACTGCGCACAAACCTGAGGCACTCAATACGGTTTACAATGTGGCTTATGGCGGGGCTACCACCGTTAACGAACTTATCGAAGTCCTGAAAGAAAACCTCAGCCGCTTCGATCCCGAAATTGCAAAGGTGGAAGCAGTAAAAGGTGAAATGCGCCAGGGTGATATCTTGCATTCGCTGGCTGCCATCGACAAAGCCAAACGCTTGCTGGGCTATGATCCCAAATACGATATTGCCCGTGGATTAAAAGAGGCCATCGACTGGTATTGGGAGGATTTGAAATAATCAATTAGAAATCCTTCATCCACTCAAACATCCGGTAATGTTGGCCATCCATACCCACGGCCTGGTAAACCGATGCCGCCCGGTGATTGCTATGAACCATGTATAGCCGGATGCCCGAAACTTCAGGTCTGTTCGTTACTTCGTTTTTGATAAAAGAATACATTTTTTTGAAAATGCCCCCCTTGCGATATTCGGGCAAAACATAGACCGATTGCAGCCACCACACCATCGAATTTCGCCAGTCGCTCCATTCAAAAGTAGTCATCAGGCTGGCCACGGTTTTTCCTTCAGAGCTGGCGATGTAATATTGGCCAAGTGCCGGATTGGTGAAAATCGCATTCACGCCTTTTTCAAGGATGACCGGGTCAAGGTCGATATTCTCGGTTTCTTTGGCCATCCGCATCTGAAAATCGATAATTATTTTGTCATCTGATGGATTTGCTTTCCTTATTTCAATTTCCATTTTCCGAATTGTTTTTTGCTGATTTTTTTTATTGATAATCTTTGGCAAAAATAAAATATTCAGGCTGATATTGTCGTTTAGGTGGGGTTAACAAAAGTTTAACTTTAAATTATTAACTAACACTACTTGCTGACTCCCCATCATTTTTGGTGGGGAGTTGTTTTTTACAAAAATACGAGAAAATAGTTCACAAAAAAGTTTAGGTATTTTAGATAAAATATTTACTTTTGCAGCCCTTTTACGAACAGCACGTTCTTTTGGGTAATGGCTCCATAGCATAATTGGATAGTGCACCTGACTACGGATCAGGAGGTTCGGGGTTCGAATCCCTGTGGAGTCACAAAACAATTAGGCAGTTACATGAAAATAATGTAGCTGCCTTTTTTGTTTCCGCCTTTGATTCCACACATAAAAACCTTCCCACGCAAAATAAGATCCAGTATTTTGTTGACCTTTTGTATTTTTGCCAAATTCCAAAAACAAAAACAATGAATACTGCGCTACGATTTTTCTTCCTGGGCTTATTTAGCCTTCTTTTCCATCAATCAAGCTCAGCCGAATCCATCGAAGTTTCGGGTGTGGTTTCAGGTACCTGGGCGGTGGATACCGTGAAAGTGGTCGGTGATATTCAGGTTCGTGAAGGGCAATCCCTGACCATTGCTCCCGGCACGCTGGTTTTGTTTTACGGCTCCTGTTTTTTGGATGTCGAGGGAAATATGGATGCTCAGGGTCTGGAATCGGAGCCCATTTATTTTTCGATGGCCGACACCACGGGCTTTTCGGTGGATACCATTCCTGATGGTGGCTGGAAAAACATCCGCATCGAAGATTTGGACCCGGCCAACGATACTGTGCGATTTTCGTACTGTATTTTCGAGTACGGAAAGGCGATGGCTGCCGATTCGGTGCATGGCTACGGAGGTGCCTTGTGCGTTAGGAATACAGATAAGGTGGCAGTTGAGCATTGCCTCTTTAAGGATAATTACGCTTTTTACAATGGCGGTGCAGTGTATCTGGAAAATGCCTCCATCCAAATTTCAGATAACCATTTCGAGGGCAACCGTTGCGGGCAGCTCTTTGACTTTTTTGGTTATGGCGGCGCTATTTGCAGCGATTGGAGTTCGCCACACATCTACAAAAATCTTTTTACACAAAATTCTTCAACCGGCATTGGCGGTGCTGTTTGCGTGCGTTTTGTTGACTGCCCGCTCAGTCACAATATCTTCGACAACAATTACAGTGCGTTGGGTGGAGGCTTTGCCATTCTGCACGTCCATATTTGCCGCTATGCGATAAGCAATAATTTGTTTAGCCAAAATGGAGCACTTTATTTTGGTGCAGCCATTAGCAACGGCAACAGCAGCCCGCTTTATGTAAATAATACCATTGCCGACAACCATTGCGATGGCGGGGGTGGCGGCTTTTATTGCAAGGATTCGGTGGTGCCGGTTTTGCATAACAACATCATTTATGGAAACACGCAGTTTGGCGGCCAAAGCAATCAGGTGTATCTGTGGGATTTACTTTCGCAACCCAACTTTTATTACAACAATATCGAGGGTGGTTCTGCTGCTTTTTATGGCACCGGTGGCTCTGCTTTTTCGGGCGATTACGAAAATAACCTGGATGCGGATCCCATGTTTGAGCCTGACTTGTTTTCGATCAAAACCGAATCGCCCTGCATTAATACCGGTAATCCTGACACACTCGGGCTGTGGGTACCCTCCCTCGATTTAGAAGGCAACATGCGAATAGTGGGCAGTGCCATCGACATGGGTGCTTACGAAAATCAGTTTCCGGTAAACATTTCTGAAACTTCCGTGCCATCCTTCGAATTATTGAAAATATTCCCTAACCCCGCCAGTGATTGGGTGCAAATCATCATAAACCTGCCCGAAAATTCTTTTATCAAACTAAGTATTTGCGATGCTTCGGGTGCTGCCATCCATTGTTTGTATGAGGGTTTTGCTAACGAAGGAGAAAGTAGCTATCGATGGGATTTCGCTAATAGCGTTTTGGATGGAGGGCTTTATTTTATCCACTTAGAAACCGAGACTGATACTGTTATGCAGAAGATATTGCTGGTGTCTCAATGATGTTTTAAAAAAGCAAAATGTCTGTAAAAACCACAACTGCTAATTTTTTATCGTTTGAGGAAATGATTTGTTTATTAAAATTTCGCCTGAAGCTCACTCTCATTGCTTCACTAAATTTATAATGGTTTTTAAGATTTCATCTTCCGATGCATCTCCGCTATTTTTCGACTCAAGCATAGATTTTAATAATTCGTTATCTTCAATTTCATCGATCCCATTTTTAGGAAATGAAATAAAATTTTCCCGTTTAGATAATTGCGTAAGTAAATTCAGCAGGTTTTTGCCAGTTTCTGAATCATCACTTATTTCAATCAAATGTTTCATATTGTTTTTATTTAATACACAAAAATAAAAAATTTAATTGTCTCATTTTCTTTCATAATTACATCCAACAACCAACTCATAAAACATGGCTCATAAAACATGAGCCATGTTTTATGAGTTTCATTATCTTTGCTAAAATTTAATACGATGAATCCATTTACACTAAAATACGATCCCGAATACTTTTGCGACAGGGAGGATGAAATTCTTCGCCTAAAGGATAACATTTCCAATGGCCTGAATACCCTGGTTCACAGCCCTCGCAGATTGGGCAAGAGCGCAATGATCAGGCATTTATTTCACCGAATGGAAAAAGAAAAATTATACGAAACTGTATTCATTGATTTATTCGCCACACAAAACCTCGAGGGTTTTACCAAAATTCTGGGTGAAACCCTTTTACAAAAATATCATTCCAAAAATATCCTTACCGGCATCAAGCGTTTATTCAGGGGCATACACGCCTCACTTACCTTTTCGGGCGATGGCACACCAAAACTGAACCTGGGACTTGGCGAAGGGCAGGTGCAAACGAGTATCTCCCAGCTTTTTGATTATCTGGAACAACGCAAAAAACCTGTGGTGGTTGCGCTTGACGAGTTTCAGGAAGTTGCAGGCTACCCCGAAAAAGCCGAAGCTGTGTTAAGGACATTTATCCAAAACCTGAATAATGTTACTTTCATTTACTCGGGAAGCTCAAACCATATTCTTCAAAATATGTTTTACAGTGCAAAGCAGCCATTTTACCAAAGTAGCGAAAGCCTGGTGATTGATAAGATAGGCCATGATAAATACAGTGAATTTATCAGCGCGTGTTTCCACAAATTCGATAAAAAGATCTCTGATGCTGCAATAGAATCCATTTTGCTTTTTACCGAAACCCACACGTATTATACGCAGGTAATTTGCAACCAGGCCTTTTACAAATCGGGTGCTTTTCTTGACCAGGATGAAGCCACGGACATTGCCAACAATTACATCGAAACCCGCAAAATAGACTATTCCAATATTCATCATTTACTGCCCACTAACCAGCAAAATGTAATGCGAGCCATCGCCAAAGAAGGTTTAGTACAAAAGCCATCGGCTGTCGATTTCCTGATAAAACACAAGCTCCCTTCCAGTTCTTCCACGCTTCAGGCATTGCATGTGCTGGTTGACAAAGAAATGATTTATCGCGACATGGAAGGATACAGGTGCTATGATGTTTTCTTCAGGCGATTTCTTGAAAGGTATTTTTGATGGTAAGATTTAAACAGATTAATAATTAGGTTCCAGCCCGAATTTTTTTTGCAGGTCGATCATGGCCGGATTTTTGGCAGCCAGGTGGCTAAACCTTTCGAGTGGTGATACCGGCTTGCTGTCGGCAGGCTGCTCGGCGTTAACAATCGCTTTTAAAGTAATAAAACGGTTGTTGAGTTTTTGCCGCATATAAGGAATTATTTCGGGGCGGTAGGCTTCCACCTTGCCCTGTTGTATTGCATTTTTCACCTCTAATTCCAGTACAAAACCGTCAGTAAGCACTGGCATTTGCGCAGCCAGTGTGCTTTTTAGGTCGGGCTGATCATCGGGCATTTCTTGCAAGAGATTTTTCCATGCGGCTTCGATTGCCGAAGGACTTATCTCGGCCATATTTTTGAATTCATCCGAATCGGCATCAAAAACCTCCGGGCTATCATCCTGTTCTTCTTCTTCGCTCTCCTCATCGCTTATGGAAACCGAACCCGGTAAAAATGCTTTGGATGTCGTGCGCACCGGCTCTGTTTTTGTGTTGACAACTTTGGGCGGTTCTGCTTTTTTTTGTGGAATAGTAACGGCAGGTGCAGGTGGCTCGGCGAATGTTGAACTTGCTGCCGGGGGTGAGAATGTTGGGCTTGCTGCGGGCGGTTTTACAAGGGAGGGCTTTTCATCGGTCGTTTTTTTTTTAATATCCGATGAGTCCGCTGGTTGGATATGTGCAGGTTTTATGCCCTCATCATTAATACTTACAATTTGCATAAGGGTAATTTCCAGATGCAAACGCTTGTTGTTGCTGCTGCGATAGGCAAAATCAATTTTCTGAATAATATTTAATGCCTTTAGCAAAAAGGCAGCATCGGTAGCTGTGGCTTGCTCCTGGTAGCGCGTCTTGATGCGGTCGCCCACTTCGAGCAGACTGATAGTGCGCGAATCCTGACACACGAGCAAGTCGCGGAAATGAGCACCCAGCCCCGAAAGAAAATGCTGGCCATCGAAGCCCGATTCCAGAATTTTATCCAAAATCAGCAAGGCATCAAAAAGATTGCCCTCGTAAAGATGGCTGGTGATATCGAAATAATAATCGTAGTCGAGCACATTCAGGTTTTCGACCACGTGCTTGTATTTTAAATCGCTGCCCGTAAAACTCACCAACTGATCGAAAATAGAAAGCGCATCCCTGAGTGCACCATCGGCTTTTTGGGCAATGATTTGTAAACCTTCGGGCTCGGCATTGATATTTTCGCTTTTGGCAACAAATTTTAAATATTCGGCTATGTCCTGCACGCCGATTCTTTTGAAATCATAAATCTGACAGCGCGAAAGTATGGTGGGGATAATCTTATGCTTTTCGGTGGTAGCCAGAATAAATTTGGCATAAGCAGGCGGCTCTTCCAGTGTTTTCAAAAAAGCATTGAAGGCCTGCGAGGACAGCATGTGAACCTCATCGATGATATGCACCTTGTATTTCCCTATTTGTGGAGGTATCCTAACCTGATTCACCAAATTGCGGATGTCGTCAACCGAGTTGTTGGAGGCGGCATCCAGCTCGTGGATGTTGAAGGACGCATTTTTGTTAAACGAGAGGCACGACTCGCACTGGTTGCACGGCTCCATGTCGCTGCCCAGATTGGTGCAGTTAATAGTTTTGGCAAGGATACGTGCGCAGGTGGTCTTGCCTACGCCACGCGGGCCGGTAAACAAAAATGCCTGTGCCAGCTGATTGTTGATAATGGCGTTTTTGAGCGTATTGGTAATGTGGCTTTGCCCTACCACCATATTGAAGGTTGAAGGCCGGTATTTGCGTGCAGAAACAATAAAATTATCCATCGGAAGTACAATTTTTTCGACCTCAAAAGTACTGCTTTTTTGGCTCTTTGGGATTCAATTTTTACCAACACTACCCGGCAAAAATTCATGACTACTATTCAAGTACTTAAAAAATATACCTTTGCCTGTTTTTGAAAAATTATTATGCTGCTCATTTACACACCAAAAATCACTAAACGGGTAAATTATACTTTCAAACTTATTTTTACCCAAATACTACGGCTTCCGTTTGAGCTTACCTCCAACGCCGACAAGTATCTTGCCTCCAAGCAGGATAAGTTTACTTATGCCCACGATCGTTTTGGGAAGGAGCTGTTTTTCCAGGCCGATGATCTCCTTTTACAGACGGGCATCGAAGGCCAGGATCCCCATGTATTTATGCACAAAAAAAATAAGGCACTGTTTCCTGTTTATCACAAGGAGGCCGCCCTGCCTTTTGATCCTTTTGCCGCCACATTTTTTATGGTAACGCGCTACGAGGAATACCTGCCCTACATTCGCGACCGCTTTGGCCGCTACGAGGCTCCAGAGAGTATCGCCAGCAAGCAGCAGTTTTTGCGCAAGCCGGTGGTTAATATCTGGGCTTATCAAATCAGAGACATCCTCGTGCAGCATTTCCCAGAACTGGAATTTGGCAAACGCCATTACCGTTTTATTTCGACCATCGACATCGACTCGGCTTATGCCTACAAATACAAGGGTGTCGTGCGCACTTTGGGTGCTTTGGCCAAAGATTTTTTCAAGTTCAACTTTGGCAGTATCACCCAACGCCTGATGGTGCTGGCTCGTTTGCGCAAAGACCCTTTCGATACCTACACCTTCCAGTTGGAGATGCAAAAAAAATATAAAATGCCAACGGTTTATTTTTTCCTAATGGCTGACTATGGCAGGCTCGATAAAAATATTCCCGTCAACAATCGCCATTTCCATACCCTTATAAAATCGCTGGGCGATTATGCCGACATCGGTATTCATCCTTCCTTTAATTCAAATAATCATTTTGATAAATTAAAAACTGAAATCGAACGCCTGTCGAAAACGCTGAACCGGGAAATCACCAAAAGCCGTCAGCATTTTCTTAAGCTTAGCTTCCCGAGTACCTACCGCAATCTGATCAATTTGGATATTACCGATGATTACACCATGGGCTATGCCGCCGAACCCGGATTTAGAGCCGGTATTGCCGACCCCTTCTATTTTTACGATCTCGACCTGGAAACCGAAACCAATTTGTTGATTCATCCCTTCCAGGTGATGGAAGGTACCCTGAAGGATTATTTATATAAAACTAAGGAACAATCGCTCGAAATTATCAAACTGCTGATTGATGAGGTAAAAGCGATAGACGGAACCTTCGTTAGCCTGTGGCACAACGAATCGTTAAGCAACGCCGATAGGTGGGAAGGCTGGCACGAGATATATGAAGCCATGCTGGAGTATGCCACGAAGGATAATCGTCCCGAAAAATAGAAAATCTTTGATTTTCCAATTTTTTCGAGGATGCTCGCCCAATGGGCGGCATTAATCGTTATTCGTTAATTGTTAATCGTTCATGGTTAATCGTTATCCGTTGAATTTAGGAAATAAAAAAGGCCCTGATTTCTCACCTTAAATGATGTGAACTCAGAACCCTTTTTAATTTTATAAAATAGAAAGAGCAAGTATTCTATTCGGTTTCTTCCAGCAAATTGTAGCCCTGACAGGTACACATCAAATTGCGATCGCCCCAGGCATCGTCAATTTTGGTTACAGGAGGCCAGTATTTGTCGGCCTTATCGCAATCGAGCGGGAAGGCCGCCTTGTTGCGGGTATAGGGCTTATCCCAATTTTCATCGGTAACCATACAAACGGTGTGTGGCGCATTTTTGATAACGTTATTTTCGGTATCCGCTTTTCCTTCAGCAATTTCATCGATCTCTTTACGAATGCTTTTCATGGCATCTACAAAACGCTTAAGCTCGGTAAGTGGTTCGCTTTCGGTAGGCTCAACCATCAAAGTGCCATGAACCGGGAAGGCTACCGTGGGTGCGTGAAAACCGTAATCCATCAGGCGCTTGGCAATATCAATTACAGCAACGTTAGCCGTCTTGTTAAAAGCATTGCAATCGAGAATAAATTCGTGAGCCACCCGGTCATTTTTTCCGGTATATAAAATTTCATAATCTTTTTCTAAAGCATTTTTCAGATAGTTGGCCGTAAATATTGCCATTTCAGTTGCAGCTTTCAAACCATTGCCACCCAGCAGTTTGATATATCCGTAGGAGATGGGCAGAACGAGTGCGCTGCCAAAAGGTGCCGACGATACGGCTGTCATGGCTTTATCTCCGCCAGTTTTTACAAAGCAGTTGCCGGGTAAGAAGGGAGCAAGATGTTTGGCAACGCCAATGGGGCCAACACCCGGCCCACCGCCACCGTGAGGGATGGCAAAAGTTTTATGCAGGTTCAGATGGCAAACATCGGCACCGATGAGTCCCGGATTGGTCAATCCAACCTGGGCGTTCATATTAGCACCATCCATATAAACCTGTCCTCCGTTGTCGTGAATTATTTTGATAATATCCAGAACCTCCTGTTCAAAAACTCCATGTGTTGAAGGATAAGTTATCATCAATGCGGCCAGTTGCTCGCTGTGCTTTTCGGCCTTGGCACGCAGGTCGTCGATATCCACATTTCCGCGCTCGTCCGACTTTACTACCACCACGTCCATTCCGGCCATCACCGAGCTTGCCGGATTGGTGCCGTGTGCCGACGAAGGGATAAGGCAAATATTGCGTTCGCCCTGGCCAATACTTATCAAATATTCGCGAATAACCATGAGTCCGGCATATTCGCCCGAAGCCCCCGAGTTGGGTTGAAACGACATGGCGGCAAAACCGGTAATTTCGCAAAGGTCTTTTTCAAGATTGCGAATTAACTCACCATAACCTTCGGCCTGGTCAACAGGAACAAAAGGATGCAGGTTGGCAAACCCGGGCCACGACAGCGAAAACATTTCGGCAGCAGCGTTGAGTTTCATAGTGCACGATCCCAGGGGAATCATGGTGCGGTTGAGTGCCAGGTCACGATTTTCGAGTTTCTTCATATACCGCATCATTTCCGTTTCGGAGTGATTGGTATTGAAAATTTTATCTTGCAAAAATGAGGAGGTACGTAAAAGATTTTTGGGCATTTGCATACCTTCGGATTTTTCGACAGCTTGCGCAGTTTTTCCGGCGGCTTCAGCCAATACTTTCAGTATTGCGTTCACATCATCCAGGCTCGTGGTTTGGTCCAGACTGATGCCAAACGAATCCGAATTATATCTAAAATTAATACAGGCTTTGAGTGCTGTTTCCTTCAAATGTTCCAGGCTCAGACCTTGCGGAAGGCTAAAATGCAGGGTATCGAAATAGTAAGCATTGCCTTGTTTGTATCCCAGTTTTTCAGCAGCAAGAGCAAGCGTGTGGCCCAAGTGATGAATATCGGTGGCTATAGCTTTGAGACCAGCGGGGCCGTGATACACGGCGAACATTCCGGCCATCGTGGCCAGCAGGGCTTGTGCCGTACAAATATTTGAGGTTGCGCGTTCGCGTTTAATATGCTGCTCGCGGGTCTGCAAAGCCATGCGCAAGGCAACCTGGCCAGTAGCATCCTTAGAAATGCCAATGATCCTGCCGGGAAGATTTCTTTTAAAGTTTTCGGTAGTAGCAAAAAATGCAGCGTGAGGGCCGCCATATCCCATCGGTACACCAAAGCGTTGCGAGCTTCCCAAGGCAATATCAGCTCCCCATTCGCCGGGAGGGGTAAGTAGTGTCAGGCTCAAAAGATCGCAGGCCACAGCCACCACAGCACCGGCTTCGTGAGCCGTTTGGGTAAATCCCGAAAAATCGTGGATGGCTCCCTGCTCATCGGTGTATTGCACCAGGACTCCAAATACCTTGTCGGTAAAGATGAAATTCTCGTGGCAGCCGGTAATCATCTCGATTCCCAGTGGCACCGCGCGTGTCTTCATCACCTCGATGGTTTGCTGAAAAACTTTTTCGGAGACAAAAAACTGATTGGCTCCCGCTTTTACTGCAGCACGCGACCGGGAATTGAAAGCCATAATCATAGCTTCGGCAGCGGCAGTGCCTTCGTCGAGTAGCGAGGCATTGGCCATAGGCAGACCGGTAAGGTCAGACACCATGGTTTGGAAGTTGAGTAAGGCCTCCAACCGCCCCTGTGAAATCTCTGCCTGATAAGGCGTGTACGAGGTGTACCAACCCGGGTTTTCCAAAATATTGCGCTGGATTACTCCGGGCAAAATCGTGTTGTAATATCCCAGGCCGATGTAGGTTTTGTAAAGCTTGTTTTTGGCGGCCAGCTCGCGCAGATGCGCGATGTATTCATACTCGTTGATGCCATCGGCAAGTGCCAGAGGCTTAGGCATACGTATGGATTTGGGCAGCGTTTCATCGATAAGTTGATCAATACTTGAAACACCGGTCATTTTCAGCATTTCCGGAATGTCGCTCTCATTCGGGCCATTGTGCCTGCGGATAAAATTATTGGTAAGCATCAGTAAAATAACGATTTAAGATTAAAAATAAGCCTGAAACATTCAGACAGCAAAATTAATTTTCTTTAAAGTAAAATTCGCTTGTGTTTGTTAACAAATTAACGCAAAGATGTGAAATTGTTTATTAGCAAAGCATTAAGTAATCTGATGTGAGAAATTGTGAGGAAGCCAAACGCTATGCATCGCTGAAAACCTATCCAACACCCAAACAAAGCCATTAAATGCTTCCTCAAAATAATGTGTATCCGCTGAGGCAATCCACACTAATTTGTAAAATCTTCGCATCTCGCAAATAGAAACAAAAAACCCCCACTTCATGGAAGTGAGGGTTTTGGCGGAGAAAGAGGGATTCGAACCCCCGGACCAACCTAAGCCGGTCAACAGATTTCGAGTCTGCCCCGTTCGACCACTCCGGCATTTCTCCGCCGCAAAAGTATAAAAACTTTGGAAAAAGCAAGAAAGATAATGTGGTGATAAAAAGTTTTCTGTGGCTTAAGGTTTCTATGTCCTCCTTGCTCCGACATAAAAAGTTTCGACCTGTCTTAAACTTCGATATTTTTGTGTCAATGAAAAGTCACCCCGTGAATCTTTTCCAGGTACAAAGCGTAATTCTATGATTTGAACTACCGCTAGAGTTCATTCACGGGATGACTAAATCCGTGGCTCGGTGCTTTAGCTCCGGGATAAATAAAAGGGGTTTCAAAATTTAAAAGGGCGTTAACGCCCTTCTCCCAATCCTGGCCACAATTTCCGTTACCCCGGTCATAAATGACCGGACTACGTATTCCTGAAAGATAAAACTTGATCAGGTTTATTTAGAGATGATAAGATTTTTTTCCATTGACTTTTATATATCCACGTAATTTGGGCGATAGAGAGTTTCTCGGATTGACATTCCATCGTCCGCAGGACATGGAATCATCAAAAAAAAATACCCAATGTCTGATGTTTACCTACACATCTAAAATCGTAAATCTGACATCAAAAAAAACCGCCTAATAATCCGAAACTTCCTTGAGCTTAGTGCGGTACTGCCCGAAAAGATTGGCTTTGGAAATATATCCCAGGTACTTGCCCTGGTCGATAACCGGCATATTGTATTTGCCGCTGGCCTGAAATTTCTGCGCCACCGCCTCCACCGTGTCCTCGGGCGAAATCCGATACACCGGCACATTCATCAAATCTTTAACATAAGTAGTATCGTAAATTTCCGGTTTGAACATTACATGCCGCACATTATCCAGAATAACGTGGCCGCGAAAGCTCCCGTTTTGATCGACCACCGGAAAAATGTTCCGCATCGATCCTTCGATGGTATTCACCAAATCGCGCAAGGTGGCCTCGTAGGACACCACCTTGAAATTGGTTTCGATAAGTCTGGAGAAATCGAGCATGGCCAGCACGTTTTTATCCTGGTGATGTGTGAGCAACTCGCCCCGCTTGGCCAACTGGATGGTATAAACCGAATTGGCTGTAAAGATGCGGATGGTCATATACGAAGTTACCGCCGTTATCATCAGTGGCATAAAAAGTTGGTAGCCTCCGGTAATTTCGGCAATCAGGAAGATAGCCGTTAGCGGAGCATGAATCACTCCGGCAATCAAGCCACCCATACCCACCAGGGCAAAGTTGGTTGCCGACACGGGATTGTTGCTCACCTGATTGTAAACCAAAGCGAAAAGCAAACCCGCATGTGCTCCGGTAAAAAGCGTGGGCGCAAAAATACCGCCGATACCACCCGCCCCAAAAGTAAGTGAGGTGGCCACCACTTTGAGCAACATTACCACAAACATCAAAATAAAAATGGCAATGATGTTATTGTGGAAACCATAAAAAAGGCTGTTTTCGAAAAGCGTATCGGTTTGTCCCAGCAGTGCAGCGTTTGTGGCTTTGTAACCCTCGCCATACAAGGAAGGAAACAAGAAAATAAGCAAGCCTAAAATCCCGGCTCCAAACAGCAGACGCCAGTACCACGCGCCAATTTCGCTAAACAGGTTTTGAAAGTAAACAAAAGCCTTGGTAAAATATAAACTAACGAGGCCCGAAAATACGCCAAACAGCGCAAAGACCAGCGTATCTTTGATGATAAAGGTTTCTTTGATTTCCAATGGATACAATACATCCATACCCAAAAAAAGATAGGAAGTGAGCGCAGCCGTAACCGATGCCAGCAGCAGCGGAATGAGCGAGGCAATGGTTAAATCGAGCATAATAACCTCCACGGCAAAAACGATGGCGGCGATGGGCGATTTAAAAATTGCCGACATAGCACCTGCACTGGCGACGGCCAAAAGCGTTAAGGTTTGCTTGTAGTTGAGATGCAAAAACTTGCCAATGTTGCTGCCAATAGCAGCACCCGTGGCCACCGTTGGCCCCTCCAAACCTACCGATCCGCCAAAACCCACCGTGAGCGAACTGCTTATCACCGACGAAAACATATTGTGCTTTTTCAATATCGCCTTGGTTTTGGAAATGGCATGTAAAACCGTGGGAACCCCGTCTCCAACATACTGCCGCAGGATGAAACGGATGAAGATTACCGTGAGAATAATCCCGATAAGGGGATAAAAAATATAAAGCACATTGTTGTATTCCACATCGAAACCCGCAGTAAGAAAGCCCTGGATGGCGTGGACGGCATTTTTGATAACCACAGCTGCCAGGCCGCTCAAAAAGCCAATAATCACACTCAGCACCATCATGTACTGACGATCGTTAAGATAACGATGGCGAAAATGTTGAATATAGAAAAGAAGCCTGCGCTGCGCTTTCATGAATATTTTTGGGATGATGAATGCTGCAAAGAAAGTGTTTTATTTGCTTTGGTCTTTATTTACAAGGTACGAATTGGCCTGATCGATGGTAGAAACGGCAATATCGTTGATGCACACATGAGGAGGCAAGGTGGTAAGATAAAAAGCAATGTCTGCAATATCGTTGGCTTCCAGCGGCTGATAGCCCTGATAAACCTTGTCAGCTTTAGCCTCATCGCCCTTAAAACGTACCTCCGAAAATTCGGTCTCCACCAGACCCGGGGCAATTTGGCTAACTTTTATATTTTTCCCAAGAAGGTCGATGCGCAGCCCTTTGTTCAAGGCATCCACGGCGTGTTTGGTGGCGCAATATACATTTCCGCCAGGATAAACTTCCCTTCCGGCCATCGAGCCGATATTAATAACATGACCCGAATTTCGCGCTACCATTAGCGGCACAATGTTGCGCGTAACATAAAGCAGACCTTTGACGTTGGTGTCGATCATGCGCTCCCAGTCCTCAATTTGGCCATCGTGCAATTTGTCCATTCCTACGGCCAGCCCGGCGTTATTCACCAGTATGTCTATGGCCTTCCACTCATTGGGCAGGGATTTAACGGCTTCCGCCACTTCCTCACTTTTTGTTACATCCATTTGCAAAGTCAAGACCCGGGGCTGGGTCTCTTTTTCCAGCTTGGCTTTAAGCGCAGCCAGGCGATCTGTGCGTCTTCCGCTAATGATGATGTCGATTTCGTTGTGGGCAAATTTAAGAGCGATGGCTTCGCCGATGCCTGAGGTAGCTCCGGTAATCAATGCTATTTTGTTCATAATCTTGATTCTATTTATGATTAAACTTTAGTGGGGTGCAAAGTAAGCAAATTAGGTTTGGAGGAGCAAGAGGGATTTGTTTTTGATTTATAAAAGGAAATAAGATATCCCAAAGGATAATTACTAAAGGCATGAGTAAGAGCGGTTGAAGGAGTGGTTTGATTAGCTTAAAACATGCTTATAAAAAAGTATTCCCGATACCGGAACCTTAATTTATCTTTGTGCCAAATTTTATTACCATGAATTTTAAATTGATTAAAACCGAAGCAGATTACAACATAGCACTCAAAAGTCTGGAAGATATTTTTGATGCAAAACAAATAATCTAACCTTATGCAATTTGAACTTAACATCATCAAATAATGCTATTCTTATTTCGTTTTTGTAAGTTTGCAATTCGATAAAATAAATTTTCATGGAAAACATCAGTCAGCAAGATAATTTTAATTCAATTATTCAATCTTTATCAAAGTTGGATTTGATCGAGATGGATCAGGTGATGTCGAGTTTGTTGGGTTTGAGAAGGCAAAAACTTCCTTCAGTCCTTTCAGAGCTGGAGTCGAGTTTACTAAAGAAAATTAATACCCCAATCCCTTCTGTAATCCAAAGGCGATACACTTCTTTATTAGACAAGAGAGATAAGCAAACTTTAAAAGAGGATGAGTACAATGAACTGATCGAAGAACTTGAATTAAATCCTGTGATCAATGTTGTCGGTTAAACTCAAAAACACTGTTTATCAGCGAGCTTCCGGCTTATGTGAATATTGTAAAAGCCCGGCGGCATTCTCCCCTCAGCCTTATGCCATCGAACATATTTTTCCAAAAATTAAAGGGGGATCGGATAAGCCGGACAACCTTGCTCTTTCTTGTCAGGGATGTAATAATTATAAGTATAATAAAACCGGGGGTACTGATTTGATAACTGGCGATACTGCAAAATTATTTAATCCACGGACTTGTAAGTGGCCCCAACATTTTTAATGGAGTGATGATGGCACCGAAATTATTGGAGCCACAACCATGGGTCGGGTAACTGTAAATGAATTGAAATAGAATAGAATTCAGCTTATAAATTTAAGAAGTCTGCTTGTAGAAAGCGGTCTTCATCCACCACAATAAAAACAAATGCCTCCCCTTTTTTTTACTAAAACTCAGCTATAAAAATATCCTCTGACCCTACTAACTTTTGGGCCTTCATCAAATTTCCGAGCGTAATCTCCTCAATAAGATAGTTGAAGTTTGTAGAGATATGTTTTTCGCTTATTGTATTAAAATCGAAATGACACAGCATACTTTCATCAGCAAAGCGCAAATAAATGTTTACCGCGTTTTCGTTGTTTAGTTTTAAACCATTTTTCAATTTCATTTTTTATAATTTTGATAAAAGTTGTTGACGATTTTAGTAATCTGCGCACTTTCCACCAGAAAACCATCATGCCCGAACGGAGAATCAATGGTTACATAATGGCTGCCGGGAATATGCTGCGAAATAAATTTCACATCTTCAGGCGTGAACAAAATGTCGGTAGAAACGCCAATGGCCAGCGTGTGCGCAATGATTTGCGCTAAGGCCTGCTCCACACTTTCGCGTCCGCGCCCCAGATTGTGGCTGTCCATCATGCGGCTAATCAAATGGTAGGCATAAGCATTAAATCGCTTAGTCAGTTTTTCGCCCTGGTAATTTTGGTAGGATGAGGCCTTGAAATCTGAAGTTTTGTTAAGGTCTGTTTCAATCTGCCGGAGCTTGTAGGCCTGGCCGTTGCGATAGCTTAGCAGGGCGATGGATCGTGCGGCCTTCATTCCGGCCAGTCCGCCGTCATCCTTATCTTCAAAGTAGCTTGCATCGGCCTCGATGGCCAGCCGTTGCGATTGGTTGAAAGCTATGGCCCATGGCGACATTACCGCGTTGGAGGCCAGCAGCACTATGTTTTCAAAAAGTTCAGGTTTCAGGATAGCCCATTCCAGTGCTTGCTGCCCGCCCATGGATCCACCGGTAACAGTATGGATTTTTTCGATCCCAAGATTTTGCCTTAGCATTTCGAGCATGGCCACCTGGTCGCGGATGGTAAGCAAGGGGAAACTCCGATACCTGGCTTTCCCTGTTTCCGGATTTACCGATAGCGGCCCGGTGCTGCCGTAGCAAGAGCCAAGCATGTTGGCGCAAACGATAAAATGCTTTTCCGGGTCGTAGAGCAAGCCCGGGCCAACCAAGCCAGGCCACCAATCGGGTGGGTCGGAATTGGCGGTCAGCGCGTGGCAAATCCAAATCACATTATCGCCTTCCGCGTTTATTTTGCCATAGCTGTGATAGGCGATTTCTATTCCCGGGAGCTTTCCACCAAGCTCCAGCGGAAAGTCCCGGCTAATTTTTATTATTTGTCTATCTGTTTTCATCTATTAAATATTCATGGGTGTTCGGTTAAATTTTAGAGATTGCACTCTGCCTTTTGGCGGATGCAAATGATATGTTTTCGCATAGGTGTGTATCTCAGGAGATTTCTCTTGCCGCAGGTGCGGCATCGAAATGACATCATCGGAGCGGATAGAGGGGGTGTGTGAATCGGGCGCGAAGCGCCCGATTCACACACCCCACCAATCAGCCCGTGGACGGGGTCATTCCGACCAACGGGAGAAATCTATTCCTAAAGTTCCCGCCAGGGCGGAATTTCCCTTATGGTCTGGGTTTCGCACGTGTGGGACTTCACTCCACATCAGCTCATTACTCCAAAAAATTTTGCTTAAGTCTCAAAGAACTACGCAGTTCGACAGGCTCACTACTTGTTTTTCGGCATCCCGAAAAATAAAAATCTTTGATTTTTTCAATTTTTCGAGGATGCTCGAAAAACTACGAAATCGGAGATTTCTTGTTTTTCGGCACCGCCTCAAGGGCCTGCTCAAAATTAGCAATAATATCATCGATGTGCTCGATGCCCACCGAAACGCGCAACAACGTGGGTAATACTCCCGCTGTTATCTGGTCTTCGGGCGAAAGTTGCTGGTGGGTGGTTGTGGATGGTTGGATGATGAGTGTTCTTACATCGCCAACATTGGCCAGGTGGCTCATCACTTTCAGACTTTCCACAAATTTTGCCATACGCTGTTTATCTCCTTCTACCACAAACGAAAGTACGCCGCCAAAACTCTTTTTCAGATATTTGGAAGCCGTTTGGTGATTGGGTTTTTCCTTGAGTCCGGGATAGTTTACCAGGTCAACTTCAGGATGCCGCCCGAGCCATTGGGCAAGTGCCTGGGTGTTTTCGCAGTGGCGTTCCATGCGCAGCGACAGGGTTTCCAATCCCTGAATCAACTGAAAGGAATTAAAGGGGCAGATACTCGGCCCGAAGTCGCGGAGGCCTTCCACGCGGGCACGGATAATAAAAGCGATGTTACCAAAAGGGGAATCCGCACCAAAGGTTTCCCAGAATTTCAAACCGTGATAACCTTCTGAAGGCTCGCTAAATTGGGGATATTTGCCATTGCCCCAGTTAAAGTTGCCTCCATCCACAATTACACCTCCTATGCTGCTTCCGTGGCCGCCAATCCATTTTGTGGCCGATTCCACCACAATGTGTGCTCCAAAATAGGCCAGCTCTGCGGCTTCATCATAGCTCAGGCTGTTTATCTTTGATGTATGGCTCACGATGTTGGGGTCGGCAGACAAGAAGCCTTTCACATCTTTCCATACATCTACCGATTGGGCTTCCAGACAGCGTGCGATCGAAGCCGCAGTATAATCGCTGCCACCGCGACCAAAGAGGGTAATTTTGTTTTCATCAGAGATCCCGTAAAAACCAGGCACTACATAAATTTTTTCTTCGCCTAAACTTTCCTTAATCCGCTTTTCTGCTTTTTCAAAGTCGGTGGTTGCCATCCCGAAAGCTCCATCAGTAAATAAGCCAATGTTTTCGGGGAGGGCTTCCTCACAATCAAATCCCCGGTCGGTGAGCATCTGATTTATTAAAAGAGAATTTAGTCTTTCGCCAAAGCTCAGCACCTGGTCATACAAAAAATCCGGTATCTCACCAATAAAGTGAATGCTGGTGAGGGTTTTGTGAAGTTTGTCGATACGTTAGTTTAATAGCTCTACAACTTCCTGGCGTTTATCAAGGCTGATATTTTCGTTTACCAGATCATGTTTTAGCGCATAGAGCCAGTGAATGAATATTTCGATACTTTCTTTGTCAAAAGGCGATTTTTGCAGTACTTTTAATAGGCAGTTTGTCAGACCGTAATACGCCGAAACCACCACTATCGGTGGGCGATTGTAGGCGCGAATAATTTCGGTGAGCCGCTGATAATCCGAACTGCTTTTAAGGTTTGATCCCCCAAATTTTACTACAATTTTATTTGACATGCACAATATTTTTATCTGATTGATTTAATGAATATGTTTTTTTAGAATACTGCGAATTTGTGTCTGTCTATAAATTAGATGTTTTTGAATAGCCCCGGGTTTTAACCCGGGGAATAATGGATTATAGATACTTTTCCCCGCCATGTGGCTGTCCATGCCAAAGGCATTGACAGCCACATGGCGGGGTTCTGAATCCCTTCCATTCAATCCCCGCCCTAAAGGACAGGGCTATTCAAAATCTCACCTAACGGCTAAAAAGACCATCACTAATTATGTATAGCACGGTGATTCCTAAAAAATGTATGGAAAGGATTTTTTGAAAAGCAGGCTCAGGCCTGCATCGGCATAGGCATAAAGGCGGCTTTGCCAGTTAAGGAAAAGTAAATTGACTCCTGGGAATTGGAGTTATTTTCGGATATGAATCCGGGGCTAAATAATACTACGATTACAAAATGTGCCATGATTTTACGTGTTTAGTTTATAATCTCCCGAAATTTTCGGGATCAGGTATTAGCACCTTGCAAAAGCATGTAGGTTGATAGAGCTTCACAGAGCCTGATATCTTCACTCTTCTTTATAAATCAAACACCTTTGTGTGAGGAAAGATATTCGATCTTTATGGCTGCATAAGAAAGGGATAAATTTTTTAATCTGCCAAATTTTAATTCCAAAAATAAATTAAACCATTGATAAAATACTTATTATCAATGGTTTAATTTAAATACCTGGAGCCACCCACGAGACTTGAACTCGCGACCCGCGCATTACGAATGCGCTGCTCTACCAACTGAGCTAAGGTGGCATTACTTTGAGGGCGCAAAAGTAGAATTTTTAGTATTAAAATAAGAATTGTTTTTTTAAAAAAAAATATTGCCAAGCACGCCTCCATCACCAAAAAAATAATCCAGCAGTGAGTTTTGGCATTTAACCTTTCGCATACTTTCGGCCTGGGGGTAATTGTTGGGATAACTTTATGCTTTGATGTTTCAGACTTTTAGCCTGGAAGCATCCTTATCTTGTCGTTCCAAGTGCCATGGCCAGATAGTCGTGAGACTTTTTGCGCTCACGATCCAGCACCTCGTTTACGCGATTGTAATTTATCGCTACGCTAAACAATTCCTCGCGGAGATCTTCCTGCGAAAGTACCAGCCGGTCTTCGAGGCCAAACTGCCTGAAAAGCGAGTTGAAGCGGGTTAAACCCCGATGCTTATTACCTACCGCTACAAAAGGTTTGTTGAAAATAATCGAAAACACACAGCCATGAAAAGAATCGGTAACCACAAACTGTGCATCAGCAAAACCTTTGAACCATTGCGTAACCCGGGGATAAATCCGGTTTTCCATTCGTTTGTTTTGATATTTTAATTTAAGATCATGTTCATTAAAAACCAGAAAAGAATTGAGGTTTATGACCGAGCATTAATCAGGATGATCCTGCCCCAGTATTTTTTTGACCTTCAACGGAAGTAAGTCAATCAGCATTTTTTTGTTTTTGGATGAAATGAGGAGAAACCAGGAAAGGATAGTGGCGATGAAGGCTAAGAGTGCGCTAAAAAGCACAAGTTTCGTCCATGAGGAAATTGCATAAAAATCACCGGTAAATTTTGCAGCGAAATAGGTAAGTGCAAAAATTACGATGCCACCAAACAGCGGTTTGAAAAAATTAAGGGCTTTGATGTTTAAAATGTGTGCAGCGTAAAAAGGTGTGAACAATCCGTGTTTTAGTGTAAGTACGATGGCTCCGGCCATGGCCACCCCATAAATTCCATAATCGAAACGGGTGATAAAAACGATGGCCAGAGTCAGATTTAATCCGCCCATGGCGAGGGTAATAATCCCAGGCAGCCTTACTTTATTCAAGGCCGTATTGATAGGAAACAAGGGCGTTACGCTAAGATTGACTACAAAGTGAAAGAGCATAATAAAGAGCAGGCTCGAATACTGAACAAAGTTCTCACCCAACCAAAGATTTAAGAGCTGAGGGGCAAAACCGCAGATGATCCCGGTAGTAATGCCAATAAGTAAGGCCAGAAATTCAACACCTAACTTTCCAAAGCGGATTACGTCCATCAGCTTATTTTGCGCAAATGAGATCAGGATCATCGGGCTGATAACATCGGCCAAAACGCTGGCTAAAGTTCGTATCAGGGTGTTCCATTGCTGAACGGCGGCGTAGGTTCCACCAGGCTCAGGGCCCAGGTAGTGGTTGATAACAAAGAGGTCGATTTTTAAATAAAGCAAATAACCCACTTTGTTTATCATCAACCAGCCGCCCATATCGAGCAAACGCCGGAGGATGGAACGGCGAAACCAGGCTATTTTTATTTTGAGTTTAGGTGTGATTTTGCGCCAGTAATACCATGAGAAAAAGAAAGAAACCAATGCTCCTAAAAAGTTGCCTATCCCTACAAACATCAGCGATGGGTCGATAAAGGTAAAAGTAAGCACGATAAATATGACACGCACCAGAAGGCGGCTGATACCGATGCTGCGACTCAGGTCGAGGCGATTGTAGGCAAACATCGAGGTACCGAAAATACTGCTGAAAAGTGAGGTAAGATAGCCCGCAAAGGTAAATCCGAAAAGGTAATAAACATCGGTGATCAAGTCGTCGGGTACATTGATAATATGTGTGATATCGATGATGATATAGCTAAGAAATGGTATTTGTATGGCGATGATGGCCAGCAGGGCAAAGAAGGCGGTGTTGAAGGTGTGATTGGCACTTTGCCAGTCGTTTTTTTGTATATCAAGGGTGATGAAGCGACTGATCGAGCTGTTGATGCTTACGTTGATAACGCTGATGTACTCCGTAAAAACCATGGCCAGGGGCACCAGGCCGTATGCCGCAGTACCGATGTATTTTACCAGGTAGGGAACCAGCCACAGCCCGATAACAATGCTGATTGCAAATGATAAGACATTAAGTACTAAGTTTTGTGGGAGCTGTTTTTTTAATGTTTTATTTTTCAAATCGTATCATTTAGGATATTCCCCCTGGGCAATTTTTGTATGGCTTTTTAATGCCGTTCCAAAAATACGGGTAAACGATAAGACTACCAAATAAAATAATAATATTTCAGTGCGCCCGCCTGAATTCGTTACGCAGGCAGGCTGCACCTTACGGTAACTTTACATCTTTTTACTACTACAAATGCCGATTAAAAATCGGGCATGCTCGCCCGTTGGGCGGCATATTGCGCGGCTCTGCCGCTATAAATTAATAAGGTGATTTTTCCCGAGGGATGGTCTTTCTATAAAGGTTATCCAGGAGTTAAAGCATCAGGACACGGAATTACTCACCACATGAATACCTCCGGCAAATAGTATTGCAATATAAAAAATCGCTAAGCTGCCAATTATTGCAACTCCTTTTTCACGATATCCGATACCCGCTTGTTGTCGGCTTTGCCGGCCAGTTTTTTGGAGGCGGCTCCCATTACTTTTCCCATATCCTTCATTCCGGTGGCTCCGCTTTGGCTAATAATTTCTTTTACTACCGCAGTAACTTCTTCCTCGCTCATTTGCTGGGGCAGGTAGGCTTCAATAATGCCCGATTGGAAAAGTTCTTCCTCGGCCAGGTCGCTGCGGTTTTGTTGCTCATAAACCGAGGCCGATTCCTTGCGCTGCTTCACCAGTTTTTGCAAAAGCTGCACTTCCACGATTTCGGGTATTTCGCCCGAGCTGGCATCCTTGCCGGTTTTGGCCAGCAACAAGCCGGCCTTAATGGCGCGGAGTGCTGCCAGTTTTCGCTTGTCGCGAGCCAACATGGCTGCTTTGATGTCGGCATTGATTTTTTCTGCTAAGCTCATAATTTTTCCTTTTTTATGATTATGTTTACTTTTTTATGATTATGTTTAGTTGTAATACTGATTACTGTCTGTCTTTAAAGTAATATTTAGAAAAATATACGATTTCAGATTTGCGCCGAGCTCCGCTCGTGCATCCTCGAAAAGTTACGAAAACTAAAAATTTTCTACTTTTCGGGACGATTTGAGATTTTAGATTGTGCTGCATATCACCAACATCTGAAATCTAAAATCTAAAATCATAAATCTAAAATTTTTCTTCTTGTTACTTTAATGACAAGCACTAGTTAGCTCTCCTCATCCCCACCGTCTGGCTTTAGTTCAAGCGCAAGCAAAGTGATGTCGTCACTCTGGCTGCTCTTGCCGGCATGTTTTCGTAAGGCCGACATCATTTTAGCGGTAAGTTGGCGAATGTTGCCGTCAAGCTCCTGGCTAAGCACTTTTTCGAGCTTGGTTTTACCAAAAAATGCACCCTCGCTATCTTCGGCATCTGTAACGCCATCGGTGTACAAAAATAGTTTATTTCCCTTGTTTAGTTTCATCACCCCCGATTTGTAGCTCTGCTCTCCCAGCGCGCCTATGGCCGGGCCGTGGGTGGCTTTTACTTCAAACAGATCCTTGCCCTGCAAAAGATAGGGGTAATTGTGTCCGGCATTGCAAAAGTGCAATTCTCCTGATTCAGTATTCAGAATGCCAATAAAAAATGTAGTGAACATGGCGTTTTCGTTGTGATCAAAAAGTACCGCGTTCATCTTTTCTACAATTTGGTTTACACTTTCGGCAGTGTAATTCCCTGCACGGGTAAGGGTGAGCACGATGGTCATAAACAGGGCGGCCGGCACGCCTTTTCCAGCTACATCGCCAATGGCAAAACACAGATGGTGGACATCAATTAGAAAATAATCGTAAAAGTCGCCGCCAATTTTTCGGGCGGGACGAATCGCTGCTCTGATTTCGAAGGCCTGGCCTTTTGAAAAACTGTCGAAATCCTTACGCAAATATCCCATCTGAATATCTTCGGCCACTTGCAGTTCTTTGTCGATGCCTTCTTTAAACTTTTCGGTACGAATCAGATTTTTGATATACACGCCCAGTTCCGTTTGCATAATTTCGAGCGATTCGGCAAGTATTTTTACTTCATCGTTGCCGCTTACCTGTGGTAGTTCTACTTTTAGATTGCCCTGACCTATTTCGCGTGCCGCAAACGAAAGCTCTTTAAGCGGACGGGTTATGCGTCGGGTTATCAGTATTATGGCCAGCAGAATAAGGAGGAAGCCAGCTATGCCGGTGAGCGCAAGCAGCAGGGTGGTTTCGTACAATTTGGCAAGGAGGTCTTTTTTGGGAAACACCACGGCGAGCGACCAATGCGTGGACGGGATGGGCATGTAGTACAAAATGGACTCCATCTGTTTAAAAATGCCGTCCATCTCGATGGCACCGCTTTTGCCGGCCATCATTTGTTCGGCCAGGATGATGATCTCCGGGTTGTTGAGCCTTTTGGCTTCGCTAAATATGTTGGCCTTAGCATCGTAGGAAGCATCGGGGCGTACTACCGGTCGGCCTTCGCGCGAGAGGATGAAGATGTAATCGAAATCGTAAACCTTATTGGCCTCGATAATATCTTTGAGCCATTGCAATCGTAGCTCAAGGCCGATAAATCCCCTAACGGGCGCACTGTCGCTATACTGGATAAAGGCCGGTGCTATGTATGCGGTGGTCAGTTCGCCGGTTTGTCCTTCAAGGTAAGGCTCTGTCCAGAATCCTTCATTTCTGATTTGCAGTTCTTTTTGCCATTCCAGAATCTTCGCTTCATTTTTTTCTATCAAATGGCTTTCATCTACACCATTAATATAATAATGGCTGGTAAGCTGGCTGCGTTCTTTTTCTTGTTCATTTTTATAATAGGCCGAAAAACTGCTGATGATCCGATCGTTGTTAGTGGAAAGTAAGTGCACCATTTTGGCAAACTCACTTACATTAATTTTGGTTTTCGACAGGTAATTGGCCAGATAGTTCGCAGGCAGTTCCACGGTGTTCAGCGCGTCTTCGATTTGACTCACAGTGAGACGCGAAATGTTTTGGGCATCGCGACGGGCATCTTCGATGAGCAGCTTGCGCGAAATAGTATAGTTGATAAAAATGATAACAAGAAAGATGGCTAAAACAATGGATGAAATGCTGAGGCTTAGTTGTAGGGTCAGACTACTGTTTTTCTTCATACGATTCTTCTTTGCTTTGGTTCAATAAATACAGCAGATCGTTAAGGTATAAAATCGAAAATTGTTCACTCACACTTTCGCCCAGGGCACACACCGAGAGTTTGTAATCCCGCTCTAAAGCCATCTGTTTAAAAACAATTTCATCTGATCTTTCACAATCTGCAAGATGAAATTCATCCCTTTCATTTATTATGGTAAACGACTTTAGCGGTTTGGTAAGGCCCGTGCCCACAGCCTTAAGATAACTTTCTTTGAGAGTCCAAAGGTCGAAAAAATATTCGATTTGTTCGTAGTCAGAAAATGAAAATAATTGCCCGGTTTCGGTTTGCGAAAAGAAACGCCGGGCAATGTTCAGATTCACCTTTCGTATCTTTTCTACATCCACGCCCACCTCATTATTGGCAAAAGCGATAACTACCCAGGCTCCCGAATGCGAAATGTTGAAGTGGATGCCGGGGTGGGAGCGGAGGAAGGGTTTATTTTTTTTGGTATAGCCCAGACGGATTTTTGCGGGGTTGATGTGGTAATTTTTGTAAACCAGGGCGCGTAGCAGCAGCTCGCCCAAAACCTTGCGTTGTTGTCCGGCCGGATATTTAAATGCGGAAGCAGCTTCGCAAACCTCCGGAGGAAGCAGGGCATGAAACAGAACCCGCATGTCGAGAAACAGCGGGTCGGCCAATAACTTAACTCCGTAAACTTGTACCATAATTATATGCGACTACAAAAACACAAGTATAAAAAACATGAAATCAGTATTTTTATTTTTTGGCTGCTGTCCGATTTTTTTTACTTTTTTTTGGATGCAATAAAAATGAATTCAATATTATGGCTCCGATCCAATGCTTTATTTATATTTGCCTGCCAATAGCCGGAAGAGGAATTTTTTAGTTTGGATTTAAAAATAAAGTGAACAATGATGAAAAAATGGCTGGCTAATCTGAGTATTAGCCATAAACTCAATGTTATTACAATAGTGGCTGTGTTGAGCATCATTTTGATGGGATTGGCTGCTAACTATTTTTACCGTACTGCAAGGGTACTTACAGTGATTATCAATTCGGAACGATTGCATACCCTGAATTTTCAGTTGGGTATCGAGGATTTTTATCACTATTTACAAAACAGCGACAGTAGTTTAATCCAAAGTAGCATAGCACATATAGAAGATGCTAACCGTATGGCCGATGTCTTTGGCAATTCACAGGTATTGGCCGAAACCAAATCGAATCGCGAGTTTGCCCAAATACTTTTCGAGGTACTAAGCGAAGGGATGAATCATGATTATGCGAATGCAAAGATGATGGTTAACCGTATTAATCTTTTACTAATGCTCGATAACCAGGAGCTTCGCCATGCTACCGAGCTTGCTGCCGAAGGAGCCAGAAAGGGTGAGCAGATCGTTGCAATAATTAAGGATTATGCCAGTAATCCTTCCGATGAAAAAATTAATAAACTGCAAAGTGCAGTAAATGACATCCATGGTTTTTATGCAATATTTGCCCAGGCCATTAGTCAGATCAACAGCTTTGCCAATAGGCTGCTTATCTGGGGGATTGTCCTCATTACTATCTTCTTGGCCACGATTACTATTTTATTTTCCACTTTTATATCCCGTTTGTTTACAGGATCAGTTTTCCAAATTATCGATAATTTTAAAGAAATTGTGAAAGGAAACCTGGACGAGAATATCGAGCTTAACAGTAAGGACGAGATGGGTTTGCTGGCCGAAAATTTCACCCTCATGCAGCAAAGCCTTAATGAAGTAGTTGGGAAGATGCAAAAAATTGCAAGTGGTGATTATTCGGTGACCATTGTTCCCAAATCCGAAAAGGATCGCCTGTCGCAATCACTAAATACAATGACACAAGCCCTGCGCATTGCAGCTGCCGACAACCAGAAACAAAACTGGATGAAAAGCGGGCAAAATACTTTGAACGAAAAATTACGGGGCGATAAGGATTTGATGGAATTAACCAGCGAAGCCATCGGCTACCTGGCAGAATATTTACAGGTACAAATGGCCACGGTTTATATTTTTGATGAGGACGATCACAAGCTAAAACTTTATGGCAGTTATGCTTTTACCAAGCGCAAGTCGCTGAATGATAGCTTTGAGATTGGACAAGGTTTGGTGGGTCAGGCTGCCTTTGGGCGGCAGGCTATCTCGGTAAGTCGTCTGCCCGACGATTATACGCGCATTAGCTCCTCAACCGGAGACATGCAGCCCCGCCATCTGCTGGTTTTTCCACTGGTTTACGACAATGAGCTGACAGGCGTTATTGAGCTGGCATCGATAGATGAATTAGAGGCTGCAAAATTGGAGTTTTTAAATTCCGTTTCTACCCAAATTTCGATAGCTATCAACTCGGCTCGGGCAAGGGTGAAGCTGCGTAATCTGCTACGACAAACCCGCGAGCAGGCCGATGAACTGCAAACCCAGCAGGAGGAATTGCGCGTGTCAAACGAGGAACTCGAAGAACAAACAAAGGCACTCAAAGAAAGCGAAAAAGAAATGCAGGCGCAACAGGAGGAACTTCGCGTGATAAATGAAGAACTCGAAGAAAAGACTCACTCGCTCGAATTGCAGAAAAAAGAGATTGGCGACAAGAATACTGACCTCACCATAATGAAGGAAAACCTTGAGGATAAGGCCAAAGAGCTTGAGATTACAAGTAAATACAAATCGGAATTCCTTTCGAGTATGTCGCACGAATTACGTACGCCACTTAATAGTCTGCTTATTCTGTCGAAAAACCTACTGCAAAACAAAAAAGGAAATCTTGTACAGGATCAGCTTGAATCGATCGAGATTATTCGCAAGAGCGGAAACGATTTGCTAAATCTGATCAACGAAATATTGGATCTTTCAAAAATCGAATCCGGTAAAATGAGTTTAAATATCGAGGACATTCGCTTTGAAGAATTGGCCGGTAATGTGAAAACAAACTTTGACCATGTGGTTGCCGAAAAGCATCTGCATCTGAACGTTCAGATTGATCCGGCTTTGCCTGCCAAGGTGCAAACCGATATCATACGCCTTGAACAAGTGATCAGAAACTTGATATCTAATGCTATAAAGTTTACCCAGGATGGAACCATATCCGTAGATTTTAAACCAGCACCCGCAGATATCAGCTATAAAAATCCCGCTATCGTTCCCAGTCGTTATTTTGCAATTTCAGTATCCGATACCGGAATAGGAATTCCTATTGATAAGCAGCGTGTTATCTTCGAGGCTTTCCAGCAGGCCGATGGCAGCACTTCGCGCAAATACGGCGGCACCGGCCTTGGACTTTCCATTTCGAGCGAAATAGCCAAGTTGTTTAAAGGCGAAATTCATCTTAAAAGTGAGCCCGGCAAGGGTTCTGTTTTTACCCTTGTGCTTCCGCTCAATTGCACCGATGTTATTAAATCTGATAATACCGTAATAGGAATTGATCCTGCTGAATCGACTCTGAAAAAACCGGAAATAACAGAGCAGAAATTGCTTCAATTTTTAAATAGTTCACCAGCGGCCTCAGCTTCGATTGATGACGACAGGGATAAGCTGAGTCGCAACGACCGCATCATACTCGTTATCGAAGATGATTTAAATTTTGCCCGTGTGCTTCGCAGCCAATGCCACGAAAAAAAGTTTCGTTTCCTTCATGCAGTTTCCGGCGAAAATGGTCTGGCTATGGCCGCAAAATATATGCCCGATGCCATAATCCTGGATATAAAATTGCCTGGGATGGATGGCATTGCCGTTTTGGAGCATATCAAAGAGAATCCTAAAATTCGACACATACCGATACACATGATGTCGGCACTCGAAGAAACACTTGATGTATATCAGAAAGGAGCCATTGGCTACCTGAGCAAACCCATCGATTCTGATGAACTTGATGATGCCTTTGAGAAATTAGAAGGCGTTATCGATAAAAAGGTGAAGGATCTTTTGATAATTGAAGACGAGGAATTGCTGCGCAAACAAATTATTGATATTATCGGGCGCGAAGATGTTGAGCCTGTTGGAGTAGCCACAGGCAACGAAGCTATCCGTTTGCTTCGCGAAAAGGTGTTCGATTGTGTGGTACTCGATCTTGGTTTGCCTGATATGACGGGCTTTGAGTTGTTGCAAAAAGTGGAGGAAGATAAATCCATTGTTTTGCCACCGGTAATTATTTACACCGGTAGAGACCTGAGTCGCGAAGAAACCAATCAACTGAAGAAGTATGCCGAGTCTATTATTATTAAAGGTGTAAAATCTGAAGAACGACTGCTCGACGAAACTGCTTTATTCCTGCATCGGATAGTTGACCATTTGCCCAGAAATAAGCAGGAAATCATCAGTTCGCTTCACGACAAGGATGCAATTTTCAGAAATAAAAAGGTGCTACTTGTGGACGATGATATGCGAAACCTCTTTGCGATGTCTAAAATTCTTGACGATAAGCAAATGGTGATTGTGGAAGCTGAAAATGGCCGGGTGGCACTGCAAAAACTGGAAAAAGAAAAATCCGTTGATTTGATTTTAATGGATATTATGATGCCGGTAATGGATGGTTATCAGGCCATCAGCGAAATACGAAGGATGCCGGCTTTCAAATCAGTTCCCATTATTGCCATCACTGCCAAAGCAATGAAAGATGATTACGAAAAATGTATTGCTGCCGGAGCCAACGACTATCTTACCAAGCCCGTTGATATTGATAAGCTCATCTCGCTGATGCGGGTATGGTTGCATAAGTAAAGTAAAAAGTAAATAGTAGATAGTAAATAGTAGATAGTAAATAGTAGATAGTAAAAAGTAGGTAGTAGCTAATAAATAGTAGACAGTTGTGGGTAATATTGAGAGCGCTCCAAATTCAAATTAAGCCGTATCTTTGTGATAGATGAAAAAGATTTACATCATAGCAGGTTGTAACGGAGCAGGGAAAACCACTGCTTCTTATACTATTCTACCGGAGATTCTTGACTGCAAAGAATTTGTCAATGCGGATGAAATTGCCAAAGGTATTTCTCCTTTTTAACCAGAGAAAGCTGGAATTGAAGCAGGCAGGTTGATGTTGAAAAGGATTAAAAAATTGTTGGATTCGGGAGAAAGTTTTGCCTTTGAAACTACTCTTTCAACTAGAAGCTATGTTCAGTTTATTGAAAGAGCAAGACAATTAGACTATCAAGTGACTTGTTTGTTTTTCTGGCTTGATTCAGAAGAATTAGCCATTTCAAGAGTTGAAACTAGAGTAAAAGAAGGAGGTCACCACATTCCGGAAGATGTTATCAGAAGAAGGTATAAAAGTGGTTTGAAGTATTTTTTCAACCTATTTCTTGACAAGGTGGACAACTGGCTATTTGTAAACAATTCAGGGGATACTTATGAAATAATAGCCGAAGGAGCATTGAATGAAGAAACAATCAATAATGTTAAACAATGGAAAGAATTAAAAAGGAATTATTATGGGAACTAAAGAACAATTGAAAGAGGAAAGGGATAGAATAGTCAAAGGCCTAGAAGAAACCTACAGAAGGCTTATCGAATACAAAAAACAAAAGAAAAGTCCGATGATTGTGGTAAGGAACGGAAAAATTGTAGCGATTGACCCAAATGAAATACTACCCACAACACTTTATAAGCGTAATGCCGGCTGAACTGCTAAAATTGAGCATTTTTTCTCTTAAGAAATTTCGCGGTGGGCGAACAGTGAATCACTCCGAAATCCCGCACTACGCTTATACTTGACCGTAGATAGTAGATAGTAAATAGTAAAAAGTAAATAGTAGATAGTAAATAGTAGATAGTAAATAGTAGGTAGTAAATAGTTGGTAGGTATTAGTTAATGACAACATGGGATGTAAAGGTGTGCAACTCGCGCCGGACCATCGGGAGAATATCAGAAAAATTAACCACGAATAACGAATAACGAATAACGGATAACGATTAACAGATAACAAAATGACCATCGTGAAACCAAAAATACTGATAGTTGACGATCTGATCGAAAATCTGATTGCACTCGAAAAACTACTCGAAGATCTGGATGTCGGCTTTGTGCGGGCACAATCAGGAAACGAAGGCCTGATTCAGGCTTTGAAGCATGATTATGTCCTGGCCATTGTTGATGTGCAAATGCCCGGAATGGATGGCTTTGAGATGGTTTCGATAATGCACGAAAGCCGAAAAACAAGCTACATTCCTGTGATATTTGTTTCGGCCATTTTTCGTAAAACCGATCATATTGTTCGTGGCATCGAAAGTGGTGCTATCGACTTTATCTCAAAACCTATCAACGATGATGTACTTCGTGGAAAGGTGAAGCTCTTTATCGAGATGTATCACAAGAAAATGGAACGCGAAAATCTGATTGTCCAGTTAGAACAAACCCGCGAACGATTAGAACTGGAAAAAGCAAAGGCCGAAAATGCGACCCGCGCCAAGTCGATGTTCCTGGCCAGCATGAGCCACGAAATACGCACACCGCTCAACGGGATAATCGGCATGATCGAAATACTCAAGGCTTCCGACAACAATCCTAAGCACTGCGAATACCTTGAGATCATCGAAATATCGGCCGATAATCTTTTGAATATCATCAACGATATTCTCGACTTTTCCAAAATAGAATCCGACCAAATCGAACTCGAAGAAATTCCCTTCGACATCAGAATGGAAGTAGAAAGTGTAGTAAAATTGCTCCACCTGAAAGCCTCAAGCAAGGGACTGGTTTTTAATGCCGAAGTTGCTGATGATGTGCCTGTTGGTTTAATAGGGGATCCGGTGCGGCTAAAGCAAATATTAATTAATCTGATCAACAACGCTATAAAATTTACCGATGTTGGCTACGTGAAAACACAGCTCGAAATCAAACAGATCCAGGGCGACGAGATACTGCTATACTGCGGTGTTTCCGACAGTGGAATTGGCATTTCCAATGACGAGCAGGTGCGACTTTTTAAAGCCTTTTCGCAAACTGATAAATCTACCAGCCGCAAGTATGGTGGAAGCGGGCTTGGACTGGCCATCTCTAAAAAACTTACCGGACTTATGCAGGGTCAGATAGGAGTAAAAAGCCGTAAGGGCGAAGGATCAACGTTTTGGTTTACCTTCCGCATGAAAATAGCCAGGGATTTATTGACGGCTAAGACGAAAAAAACAAAGATTAACCAGGCTTCAGCAAAGTCACTCAATGTGCTGCTGGTCGATGATAATGCTATCAACCGCAAGGTGGCTATGTTTACACTTCAAAAACTGGGGCATCGTGTCGAGTCGGCTGTGGATGGTAAGGAGGCGGTTGATAAATATACCCAGGGCGATTACGATGTAATTCTTATGGATGTCCAAATGCCGGTGATGGATGGATACGAAGCTACTGCCGCGATACGAAGCCTGCAGGAAGACCCCGACAGGCCTCAGTCAAGGATTGTTGCCATGACGGCCAATGCCGAAAAAGGGGAAATGGAGAAATGTATCGAACTGGGTATGGACGACTATATTAGCAAACCCTTTAAAAGTGAAGACCTCGAAAAAAAATTGAAACATCCTATATGATACCTGTTTTCAAATATTAAGATATTTTTAAGGCATCGTCTTTATTGCTTATTACAATAATATTACCTTTGCGCCCAATTTTGAATTTTGAGCCATACTATTATGATCAATATAACATTACCAGACAATACTGTAAAACAATTCGAATCGGGCGTTACCGGTTTGGATATTGCCAAGAGTATTAGCGAGGGTTTAGCACGCAATGTTCTTTCGGTAAAAGTAAACGAAGAAGTCTGGGATGCTACCCGTCCTATTCGTCAGGATGCCCATATCCGATTGTTCACCTGGAACGACACCGAGGGCAAAGCCACCATGTGGCATTCGTCGGCGCACCTGATGGCCGAAGCCGTCGAAGAGCTATTTCCCGGAGCTAAGTTTGGTATCGGCCCCAATATCGAAAATGGTTTTTATTATGATGTGGATACCGGCGATCGGGTAATCACCGATGCCGACCTTCCCAAAATCGAAAAGAAGATGAAGGAGATGGCCAAGCAGAAACAAACCTTCGCACGTAAGGATGTTTCTAAAAAAGAAGCCATCAATTATTTTGATAAAAAAGGCGACGAGTACAAACTTGAATTGATCGATGAACTCGAAGATGGCAAGATTACCTTTTACGAGTCGGGCAATTTTGTAGATCTTTGTCGCGGCCCCCACATTCCCAATACCGGTTTTATCAAAGCCATAAAACTTACCAGCATTGCCGGTGCCTACTGGCGCGGCGACGAAAAGCGCAAACAGCTTACGCGTATTTATGGTATCACCTTTCCTAAAAATAAAGAACTCGAAGATTATCTCCAGTTTTTGGAGGAAGCCAAAAAACGCGATCACCGCCGTTTGGGCAAAGATCTCGAGATATTTACTTTTTCTCAAAAAGTGGGCTCAGGCCTGCCGCTGTGGTTACCCAAGGGTGCTGAGTTGCGCGAGCGCTTAGAATCATTTTTGAAGAAAGTGCAGAAAGAAGCCGGTTACGATCCGGTAATCTCCCCACACATTGGAAATGTGGAGCTTTACAAAACTTCAGGTCACTATCAAAAATATGGTCAGGAATCCTTCAGGACTATCACCACGCCTGTTGAAGGCGAGGAGTTTTTTCTGAAGCCCATGAATTGCCCGCACCATTGCGAGATTTACAAATACAAGCCCCACTCGTACAAAGACCTCCCCATCCGCTATGCCGAATTTGGTACCGTTTATCGCTACGAGCAAAGCGGCGAGTTGCATGGCCTTACCCGCGTTAGAGGTTTTACCCAGGATGATGCTCATATTTTTTGTACGCCCGATCAGGTAAAATCGGAGTTTATCGGAGTGATGAAGATTGTGATGAAAATTTTTAAGGCTCTCGACTTTGATAATTTTGTTACCCAAATTTCGCTACGCGATCCTGAGGACAAAGAAAAATACATTGGCACCGACGAGAACTGGGAAAAGGCCGAAAGAGCGATTATGGAAGTAGCCGAGGAATCGGGACTGGAAACCGTGGTTGCTTATGGCGAAGCTGCCTTTTACGGCCCCAAGATGGATTTTATGGTTAAGGATGCTTTAGGACGCAGTTGGCAATTGGGTACTATTCAGGTGGATTACAATTTACCTGATCGTTTCGAGCTGGAATATGTAGGTAGCGATAACGAAAAGCATCGACCGGTGATGATTCATCGTGCGCCCTTTGGTTCGATGGAGCGTTTTGTGGCCGTGCTTATCGAGCATTGCGCCGGCAAATTCCCGCTATGGCTTGCACCCACTCAGGCTATCCTGTTGCCTATCAGCGAAAAGTATAATAGCTATGCAGAAAAAGTTTTATCTTTGCTGAAAAATTTGGATATTCGTTGCGAATTGGATGAACGCGGTGAAAAAACCGGGAAAAAGATTAGAGATGCCGAATTGATGAAGATACCTTTTATGATAATTGTTGGCGAAAAAGAAGAAAGCGAAAACACGATTTCGATTCGTAAGCAAGGAGAAGGAGATATGGGTTTATTCACCGTTGATTCATTTGCTGACTTAATAAATGATGAAATCAAAAAATTAATAACTAAGTAAATTCAGTCATTATCTAATTGCATTTTTTACTTTTGCAAAACGAAATACAAAATAATAGATACATTTCCACAAACATATTTAGAAATTTAAAATAGGAGATTGAGTTATAGCAACGCCATTTAACAGAAGATTTTCAGGAAGACGCCCCTTGAGGAGGCAAAAGCAAAATCCTCATAAAATCAACTGGGAAATAAAAGCACCCGTTGTGCGTGTAGTTGGTGAAAACGTTGAACAAGGGATATTTCCCATCAAGCAGGCACTCGAGCTCGCCGAACAATTAGAGCTTGACCTGGTAGAAATTTCACCCTCGGCCGTTCCGCCGGTTTGCCGCATTATCGAATACAAAAAGTTTCTTTACGATCAAAAGAAGAAGCAAAAAGAAATCAAGGCAAAATCGTCGAAGGTGGTTGTTAAAGAAATTCGCTTAGGGCCTAACACCGATGACCACGACTTCAATTTTAAACTGAGCCATGCCCGCAAGTTTCTCGAAGATGGTGCCAAAGTAAAAGTAGGGGTCTTTTTTAAAGGCCGCTCGATTGTTTACAAAGATAAGGGCGAGATACTTTTGCTAAGGCTTGCACAGGAACTCGAAGAAGTAGGCAAGGTGGAAAAAATGCCTAAGCTCGAAGGTAAGCGCATGATTATGATTATTGCACCAAAGAAATAATTTTTTTCATTATTATAAATTCATTTAATACTTAAGTAATGCCGAAGATGAAGACGAAGGCCAGTGCCAAAAAGAGGTTTACCTTTACAGGCACCGGTAAAATCAAAAGAAGACATGCTTACAAAAGTCACATCCTGACCAAAAAATCTAAAAAGCGTAAACGTAACCTGGGTTACTTTGCCATTGTAGATAAATCGGATGTGAGTAATGTAAAAGACATGCTCGTTAAGTAAATCACTTTTTATTAACTTGCGATGAGCAGAAAAGATCCCGACAGATGCGGGACGCTCTCGTAAAAAAACAAATTAACAATGCCAAGATCAGTAAATGCAGTAGCATCGCGGGCACGCCGGAAAAAAATCCTTAATCGTGTAAAAGGACAATTTGGACGCCGCAAAAATGTGTGGACGGTAGCTAAGAATGCCTACGAAAAAGGGCAACAGTACGCTTACCGCGACCGCCGAAACAAGAAAAGAACTTTCCGTGGACTTTGGATACAGCGTATCAATGCCGGTGTTCGCCAATACGGACTTTCGTATTCCGTTTTTATGGGCATGCTCCACAAAAATAATATAGAGTTGAGTAGAAAAGTGCTGGCCGACCTGGCCATGAATCATCCTGCTGCTTTTAAAGCTGTGGTGGATGCCGTAAATAAATAGCATCAAGTTTTTTGATGCCAAAATTCAAAAAGCAAGTTCGGGATTCGGACTTGCTTTTTTTGTTGCATCGCTACAATACTTTATTCCATTTCGGGAGTAAAGTCAAATTCTTTGGCATAGTGAGGTAATGTGGAGCGAAGCGACATCCTCGCCAAAGGCGGGATTGAGCGAAGCGACATCCTCGCCAAAGGCGGGATTGAGCAAAGCATAATCCCGCCCTTGCGGGGACATTAGGGAATAGATTTCTCCCGGCAACACTTCCCCGAAAAAACGGGGCAGGCTGCTTCGCTGTGTGTTTTGGTCGAAATGACACCGGCCAGGGGCTTATTGGGGGTAGGGGAATCGGGCGCGAAGCACCTGATTCCCCTACCCCTCGGCCCGCTCCAACGGTGTCATTTCGATGCCGCAACTACGGCAGGAGAAATCTCATATCCAGATGCTTGCGAAAACTTGTTATTCGTAGCCGGACGAAAAACCTTGCATTAAAACACACTATTATTTATGTAAAGGGGAAAATACCAAGTTTTTAATAATTTTTCAGCAGCCACTAAATAGTGTCTGTCTTTTAAGTAAGGTTATCGAATTATCAATAGCCCTGTCCTTTAGGGCAGGGATTGAATTGAAGGGATAAAAACCCCCGCGATTTCGCAACGCCGTAGGCGTTACGAAATCGCGAGGGGCATCTCCAAATTCAATATTCCCCGGGTTAAAACCCGGGGCAATTCAAAAATGCCATGCGTATTTTTTTATTATCTAGAAAAAAGCGGCCTTTTTAGCTTTGATATGACAAATGATTTTGAAATTTCCAGGATGTAACTTGAAAAAGGATTTGGAAGGCTTAAAACGATTTAAAATTCGTCGCTCTTAAAAAAAAGTTATTTACCACAGTTTGAAAATTGGATTTCGGTGGGAGCATCCATTTTTACCTGATAGGCTTTTCCTGGTTCTAAGATTTGTAGGCTAGTGATATTTTTTTCGGGCCAATACACATTTATTCCGCTGGCATCTTTTATTACCAGGAGGTGCTCCAGAAAATCACTTTCCATATCTTGCACCAGTATTGTTTGCTCGCATAAAAAAGGAAACAGATTCCACCCTTCAGATAATTGGATATTCCGGTTCATCATTTCATAGCCATCAAAAATGAAACTTTCCGCCTCCAATGTTTTTATCAGATAGGCGCTTGTGCTGTTAAAAGCCGAAAGCGAGCTGATATTTCCCATGGGGTAGTAGATGCCTTCGCCATCAGTCATGTAAATGATCGATGATTTGATGGGTGAAAAAATTGAGTCGATAGCAAAATGTTTTGGGTACAGATAACTCGAAAATCCATTCCACCCCGCTGAAAGCTGAACCGAAAAACTATCGGGTGGCGGCAGTATGACTTGCAGCAGGGCAGGTGGCGAACGAAATTCACAGCTTGCTGTTGAAAGCATGCACACAAAAAGATTGCTGTCGTAATGTGCTCCGGGATGGTGGAGCCGGAGGGTGTCGGAGTTGACCCCCTGAATCCATTCGCTGTTTTGCATTTCGGCATAAGTAAGCCCCTTGTCCGCGCTACGCAGCCATTGAAAGGTTTCGGATCCGGTGGCCTCAATTGTAAAAACAGCCTCACCAGGAAAATTGACCGTAGTATCACTGGCCTGGCTTTGTATTGCTATCGCGGGATTTATCACTGCATCTACAAGTTCTGAAGAAGTCATATTTTGTTCCTTATCCCTAAGCTCGCAGCCAGCATCGAAAACAAGATTTGATGTGCCGCTTTTGTGGCTAAAGCACAAATTCATCAGCACCAAAGTGTCGGCAGATACACCATATATATAGTACCACGAAAAAGCGAGGGTGTTTTGGCTTGTTGATTGAGAAATTACGTGATGTTTAATTTTGGAAAATGAGGGATGAATATTGGCCACCGAGTCGAAGGTAAACTGTGTGGTATCGAAAGTTAAAAAAAACGTTAATGCGCCTGCATTTTGTAGATTATGCGCTATTAAGGGAATTTGAAATCCGGCTTGGGGACAAACCTGTGGCTCGACCAATAATAGGCTGGTTTGCTGAGCGTAGCTGCTCAAAGCAAAAAATACCTGCAAAATTAAAATATACACAGGCTTTTTCATATTTAAAATTTTTGCCATATTTTAGCTGCAAAGTTAATCTTTTGGGGAAACTAATTAGTGTCTGTCTTTAAAGTAAAATTCTTGAATTATCATTAGCCCCGCCTTTTAAGGCGGGGTTTTAATTGGCGGGATAAAAAACCCCCGCGATTCCGCAACGCCGCAGGCGTTGCGGAATCGCGGGGGTGATAATTTTAATCTCATTTTTCCCCGGGTTAAAACCCGGGGCTATTCAAAAGTACCGACTTTATGGACAGACACTAATTAAGGTCTGTCCAAATGCAATGGCTCTATTAAAAAGATGAACACCAATTTAAAAGGCAGGTCGCTATTTGAGTTCTTGTTTTATTTTTTTTTACTTTTAAGTTTCAAACGTTTTTGTTTTGTAAGCATGTTTTGCTACTTTTGCAATTCTATTGATTTACCTGGCGTAATTGAATAATCTGTGAAACATGCTTTTACTAAAAAATTTCTAAAAATCAGGATTTAAGCGAGAGCTAAATTGTAATCATTGCTACCAAAGTATTGAATCACAAAAAAATACTTTCAAGTGTTAAGAATTTTTAAAATACTTAAAAAAAAATAGGCATTTTTTGACTATTTGGTTTTTATTGTATATTTGTTTCGCTTTTTAGTGGAATTTTATTAAGGAATTTTATTCATAACTAATTCATTTTCATTACTAAACCTTAAAAAAGGAGGATTACATGTTTTTAAAAGTTTACAAATTAAAGTTCTTGCTGGCAATGATGCTGATGCCATTTTTGGCAATGGCTCAGGCTCCGGCAGGGTGGGATTTTATCCCAACACCCTTAACGCACGAGATCATCGTTCCCGATGGTATTATGCTTGAATACGAAGGCGTTACGGTAGTAGATGGCGATTATATCGGTGTCTTTTTCCTTGATGGCGGAGCACTCGTTTGTGGTGGTTATGTGGAGTTAGGCGCAGGCTCTAACAACAACTTCAATGCCTATGGTGAATTTCCGGGGCTGCCTGGTTTCTCACTTGGTGAAGCCTTCAACTGGAAGTTTTACGATGTCTCAGAATCTACTGAGTACAATGTCCAAGCTGAATATGTTGGCGTAGGCAATGTATTTGATGGTGGCTCATCTGTTCTAAACGGATTTGTGCAGGCTTTTGCCATTGCGGCAAGTGTTAGCCCTTCAACGCTGCCTATTGATGGTGGAACTGTGGATTTGTCTGCCGAGAACCTTGACCCGACCAACTACACTGTAGATACAGATGGCTGGGAATGGTTTGCCGGTGTAACACCTATTGGTAATACCAAGGATATTCTGGGATACGCCGTTACCGCAACTACGGTGTTTACCGTTAATGCTGAAGCCACCAGTGGCGACATGGCTACCGCCAGTGTTACCGTTGTTGTTTCGGGTATCAGTGCCGGAGTCGATGACACCATTTGTGCCAATGGCACCTTTGCTGTGGCTGCAACCGCATCGCCCGACTATGTTCAATTTACATGGACAAAAAGTGGATCAGGTACTTTTAGCAATCCTGCTATTTTGAATCCTGTTTATACTCCCAGTGCTGCTGATCTTGTAGCGGGTAGTGTTATTCTTACCTTGAACGCAGTTTCGCTGCAGTCAGGCCCGGCTACCGTCCAAATGGAACTTACTTTCCAGGCCGAGCCAACGATCGACATACTGCCCGAACAAGATTACGTTTGTATTCCCGATTCTTTTTACTTCGCTGATGTAGTAGGCGCGAATTATCAACAGTTACAATGGTTTACAACCAACGGTGGTGGGTTTTTTGATAATGAATATATACTTAATCCAATCTACTACCCTTCACCCCAAATCGATTGGGTGCAGAAGTGCGTTTATATTGCTGTATCTGCTGCTCCTATTCAGCCATGTATGGTCTCGGTGGCAGATTCAATGAACCTTTGTTTTGTCGACAAGCCAACTGTTGATGCAGGTGCCGATGCCGGTTATTGTACCGAGCAGGCCGTCACGCATACCTTTGCTGGTGCTGCTACCTTCGATCCCAATTGGCCTGATAATACTACCCTGCTATGGGAAACCAGCAATGGTGATGGTACATTTGACAATGCAAGTTTGGAAAATGCTACCTATACTTTTGGTACCAACGACCTTGCCAATGGTGGCGTTATTAACTTTACCCTTACCGCCGAAACCCTCGAGGCCTGTGGCCCGGTTAGCGATGATCTTAGCATTACCTTGCAAGCAACTCCAACGATCGACATTTTGGAAGATACTTATACTATCTGTCAAGGTGATTCATTGAATTTTGCACTTCAAGTTACGGCTGATGATTATTCCCAGGTTCAATGGTTTACTACCAATGGTGGTGGCTTTTTCAGCAATGAATTTATCGAGGAGCCTATCTATTATCCAGCCCCTGACATTGATTATCCGCAAAACTGCATTATTCTTCGTGTGGCTGCTTCTCCTATTTTGCCATGTACGGTATCAACAGAAGATTCTACACTCCTTTGTTTCCAAATGTTACCTGTTGTTGTAGCTGGTCCCGATGCTACCATCTGTGCTAACGAAACCTACACAACTATGCCAACAGTCGAGAATTCAGCCGGCCCCTATATGTGGACAGAAGATGGTTTCGGATATTTCGAAGATCCTACCCTTTTGAATGCTAAGTACATTGCTCATGCAGATGATGCTAACTCGATTGTAACACTTACATTGAGTGCCGAGCCTATTGGCCCTTGTACCGATGCTGTTTCTGGTTCGATGGAACTTACGGTGTTGTGCGCTCCCGATGTATGGGCTGGCGATGACTTTACCGTATGCGAAACCGAAAACCCGGAATTGGTTGGTGTTGCAGAATGTGTAACAGGAACCATGTGGGCTACCACCGGTGACGGTCATTTCTGCTGCCCCCAAGATCTGATTTCGAGCTACTACCCAGGCCCCAACGACCTGACGGTTGGCTGTGTAACCCTTGTTTTGATTGGTTATCCCCTGGCTCCTTGTTCACTTTACGAATTGGATAAAGTGGTCGTTTGCTTCGACCCGGTACCTGAAGTGGAAATTAGCGCAGATGCTGCTACAGTTTGTCAGGATCAAACCCTCCAACTTGATGCAGATACTGCTAACGTTTGCGGTTTGATATGGACAACCTTCGATGGAACCGGTACCTTTGATAATCCCAATATTCCCAATGCAATTTATACACCTTCTGCACAGGATGCTATCAGCGGAACCATTACGCTTACTTTAACCGCTTCAGCTTGTGGTGAATGTGATGTTCCTGCTGTTGATAATATTGTTGTTACTATTCAAAACAATCCTGTTGCTGATGCTGGATCTGATATGACTACCTGCGAAGATACACCTCATTATTTTGGTGTAGCCACTGCAACCAATGCAAGTGCAGTTTTATGGTCGGGTGGCCAAGGCTCATTTGATAATGACATGATGCTTGATGCGACCTATACTCCCGCTGCTGCGGAAATTGGTGATTCTATAGAGCTTTGCCTTACAGCCATGCCTATCGATCCTTGTACCATGTCGCACACCGATTGCATGTTCCTCTATATTCAGGGTAATCCAGCCATCGATATTTTGGAAGATAGCTACACCATTTGTGAAGGTGATATTATGGATTTTGCTAATGAGGTAGTTGGCGAGAACTTTAGCCAGGTGCAGTGGTTTACTACCAATGGTGGTGGATTCTTTAGTAATGAATTTGTGGTGGAGCCTACCTATAGCCCCAGCCCCAGTATTGATTTTCCCCAAGGATGTATTATCATTAAGGTAGCTGCATCTCCTATTTTACCATGTACCATTTCCGATGAAGACTCTACGCTTCTTTGTTTCCAAAAGAACGTTATTGTAGATGCCGGACTTAACGATACCACCTGCGAAGAAACACCCATTACACTTACAGGTACTGCTACTGAATATAGTTCGGTACTTTGGAGCGATGGTGCAGGTACTTTTGATCCTGCTGATGCCCTCGTTACTGAATATACCCCTGGTGTTGGCGAAACCGGAGTAGTTGTTCTTAGGCTAACTGCCGAGGCCAAATCTCCATGTACTGTGGCTGCAATCGATTCGATGGAACTTTTTGTTCAGCCTGCCCCTATTGCTGATGCAGGTGCTGACCAAACCGTTTGCGAAATGATCTGTCTGCCTCCGGTACCCGATGCCAATGGCATTGTTAACCTTGCCGGTGCTGTTCAGTTTGCCTCAGGCCAAATGTGGAGTTCCACTGGTGACGGTACCTTTGACGATGATGGCGCACTTGGTGCTGTTTACACAATAGGCGATGGCGACATTGCAAATCTTAACGTGGATCTTTATCTTACTGCTTATGCTATCGATCCTTGCCTTACAGCCGATGTTGATACTATGACTGTTACCGTTCAGCCTTCACCCGAAGCTATGGCCGGTGACGACAAATCTATCTGCGAAGGTGAAACCGTTACTATGGAGGGTTCTACCCTAAATGCAATGGGCGTGTTCTGGGATTTTGCCATTTATGGCGAAGGCGATGGAACATGGGATAACCAGTTGATCCCAGATGCTACCTATGACCCTGGCGATGATGATGTTGACAGAGGTTATGTAGAACTGATCATGGTTGCTTTCCCCATTAGTCCTTGTACTTATCCTGATGCCGACCGTATGACGGTTTACATTATCCAGGAGCCCGAAGCCCTTGCCGGCCTTGATGACACGATCTGTGCAGGTGAATCTTATTTCCTGGATGGCTGGGTTGCTAATGCTACTGGTGGCGTTGAATGGACTACCAGTGGTGATGGTACTTTTATTCCCACCAATGACATTTTGAACCCTGAATATGCTCCTGGTCCTGGTGATATTGCTGCCGATAGTGTTGAGCTTTGCCTCTACGCTTTTGACGGTTCGGCTTGTAACAACGATTATTTCGATTGCATGACGCTCACCATTCTTCCTCCTCCGGAAGTTAATGCAGGTGCCGATCAGGTTATTTGCGAAGGTGCTGACGTAATTCTGGATGGTACTTCTGATAATACCAGTGCTGTACTTTGGACAAGCAATGGTGATGGTGTTTTTGCACCAGATCCAGCAAATGTTCTTGACCCGGTTTATACCCCTGGCGTTACTGATATTGCCAATGGTACTGTTGAGCTTACCCTTACCGGTCAGCCGCTTGATCCATGTTCAATTCCGGTTAGCGATCCTATGACCGTTACTATCAATCCCCAGCCGGCTGTATTGTTCTGCTTCGATGGCGTAACTGCAGTTACCGATTCAGTGTTTTACCGTTGCTTCGACGAAACCGTTAATGTTTCACTTTGCGAAGTAATTCAGGGAACAGGTCCATTTACGATTTGCTACACTTTAAATAATGAGCCGGATAGTTGTGTAACTGGTGTAAATCTTGGTGATGTTTTTGCCAGTCAGATTTTACCTGTGGGTACCAACGACATTGCTATTACATCAATTACCGATGTTAATGGTTGTGCTGCCTTAGACGTAACGCCTTACCAGGCTCAGGTTGTGGTTCATCCCGAACCAGTGGCTCTGTTCTGCTTCAATGATGAACCTGCTGCTCAAGGCACTGTATTCCCTTATTGCGAAGATGTTGCTGTTAATGTAACCCTTTGCGAAATCGTTGACGGTCTTGGACCTTTTGAGGTTTGTTATACCATTAATGGCGAGCTTCCTGAAACGTGTATTACACTTAACGAAGGTGAATCATTGTTTAATAGCACACTGCTCCCGGGTAGCTATGTTGTTCAGGTTACTTCTATTACCGATACCAATGGCTGTAGTGCTTCTGACGCCAGCATTGCCATGTACACTGCTACTGTTAATATCCAGGCCAACCCAATTATCGAGGCTGGTGATCCTCAGGTTCTTTGTGATGTCGATTTGCCCGTTCAACTGGCTGCAACAGGTGCAAACTATAGCTCGCTATTGTGGACAGGTGGTTCAGGTTCATTTAGTATTGATACTATTCTTACGCCTACTTACGATCCTGACTTGGCAGAATATGGTGATACCATTACGCTGTGCATCGAAGCACAACCGATCAGCCCATGTACTTTGGTTGTTTTCGATTGTGTAGATATTTTTGTACAGCCCAGCGCAACTGCTTATGCAGGTGCTGATTCAACAATTTGCGAAGGCTTGGATTTCTCATTAGCCGATGCTGCTGCTACAAATTACTCTATGCTTACCTGGACACACGATGGTGACGGTGCATTTGATTTTACCAATACCCTTAATCCGGTTTATACTCCTGGTGCAGGCGACCTGAATGAAACCGTAGAGCTTTGTCTTACAGCTGCCGCTATCGATCCTTGCACAATGGCTGCAACCGATTGTTTAGACTTATTCATTCAAGCTAACCCAACTATTGATGCCGGTCCTGACCAAGATGTATGCGACACTCAGTTGCTCGTTCAACTGGAAGCAACAGGTGACGATTTTGATTCAGTAGAGTGGTCTGGTGGTTTAGGTGATTTTAGTAATGCTAATATTCTTGATCCTACTTACGATCCCAATGATTTAGAAAATGGTACAAGCGTAAGATTGTTTATCACAGCACAGCCCATTGGTCCTTGTGTATTGGTAGTTATGGATAGCATGGATGTTTTCATCCAGCAAAGCCCAACTGCTTATGCCGGTCCTGATACTATTCTTTGTGTAGGTACTCCTTACTATATAGTAGATGCTACTGCTGCAAACTATGATGTGGTCATGTGGACTACTTTCAATGGTACCGGTGCTTTCGATAACGAAAATATCGTTAATCCTGTCTATACTCCTGGGATGCTTGATGTAAATCAAACGGTCGAATTGTGTATTATGGCTGCTCCTATTACTCCTTGTACTGTTATGGCGCAGGATTGCATGGAATTGTTCATCCAGGCCAACCCAAGTATCGATGCCGGAATCGATCAGGTTGTTTGCGGTGGTACTGCACTAATGGCTGCTTCCGGTAGTGATTATAGCTCTGTACTTTGGTCAGGTGGTTTAGGTTTATTCAGTGCTTATGATGTACTCGATCCTACCTATACTCCCGCTGCTTCTGAATTTGGTACTACCGTTGATCTGGTTATCACAGCACAGCCCATTAGCCCATGCCAGCTTGTAGTTGCCGATTCTATGGAATTGTACATCCAAAAGGATCCTACTGTTGATGCCGGTGCTAATCAGGTTGTTTGCGAGGATGATTTTGTTGCATTAAATGCTATGGCTGACGATTATAGCTCAGTAATGTGGAGTGGCGGCTTAGGTGATTTCAGTGCTACCAATATTCTTGATCCAAGCTATACACCCGATGCTCTTGAAGCAGGTAATGTGGTTACCCTATTCATCGAAGCCATGCCCATTTTACCATGTGCCGTTTCAGCTATCGATAGTTTAGAAATTACTATTATTGCGCTGCCTACCGTTAATGCTGGTATGGATATCGAAGCCTGTGATAATGTACAGTCAGTTGCTGTTTGTGGTACTGCTACAAGTTATGCCTCTGTTCTTTGGACAACCAATGGTGATGGATTCTTTGATGATGCTGGTATCTTATGCACTGACTACTCCCGAGGTACTAATGACTTAGCTAATGGTGTAGAGCTTTTCTTGGAAGTACAACCGCTTGATCCTCCATGTGTTGTTTCAGCCATCGATTCCCTCAGTGTTACTTTTATCCCAAGTCCTTTGGCCGTTGCCGGACCTCCTGCTACTATCTGCCAGGGTGATCTGTCGTATGCGCTGATTGACGCTAATGCTTTTAACTACGCTTCGTTATCGTGGACAGGTGGTGATGGTACATTCGATGACCCCAATTCACTTAACCCAATTTATACTCCCGGCGATGGTGATATCGCAATGGGTTATGTTGAGCTTTGCCTTACCGCCGAGCCTAACATAGGATGTAATACTGCCAGTACCTCTTGTATGATACTGACAATTATTCCTGATCCTGTTATCGATCCTATGGATGATTTGTATCTTTCATGTGATAACTATGACTTTGTTAATGGTTTATGGTTAGCATTGGATTTGAATCCCTTAGTAGGCCCGAATCCGGGTGATTATACCTACCAATGGGCAACCGATGGTGATGGTTCTTTTGACAATGAAACCGCACAGGTAACTATCTATACCATGGGAACCAACGATAAGTGGAATGGAGTCCTTAATCTTACCCTTACTGTTGTAGGCCCGGCTGGTTGCGGAGTTGTAGTTTCTGAAATATTAACGGTGTATGTTCCCCAACAGATCATTCAGGTTGATAATTTAGACTGGTTTGACAATAACTATGGTTGGAGAGGTATTTCTTCTTATGTAGGCAAGGAAACCACAAGTGTTCCTGATGTGATGGCTCCGGCTGTTGTTGAAGGTTCGGTACTTAGCCCACTTAAATTTATGTTCGACTATACTGGTAAATATTACTGGCCAAGCATTGCCAATCCAGTAAACCAGCTTGGAGACTGGAAGCCTGTTGGTTATAAAACCAAATGGATATCCGAAGCCTGTCTGCCCATTTACGGCGATAACGCATACGATACCGTGTCATCTGCATTCCCGGTTATGAGCAACACCGGATACCTTTTCACCTTCTTGCCTGTTTTAACCAATGAGGTGGTACTTATCGATACACTCTTTGCTGACAAGCTGGGTCTTGATAGTGATGTTCTGCTGATGTACGATTGGATGAGTAACTTGATTTGGACACCTGAAGACAGTATTGGTGGTGGTCTGGAATATCTCTATCCCGGTCAGGCCTATCTGCTTGTTCATCGTCCAGGTTTTGATAGCTATACTTTGAACTTCCCTGCAGTTAATCCTGCAAATTCTATTGTATCTAAAGTTGCTTCTCCGGCAGCAGCTATCGAGAATGGTAACTCACCCTGGAACAACGTTGCAAATACAGCAGCACCCCATTTCATCTTCTTTGCTGATGAGGTATTGAGCCAAATCCAGCCCGGTGATGTAATTGGTGCCTTTAACCAATACAACGAATGTGTTGGCGTTACTGAGTTCAACCAAAGAGAGAGCCTCCAACTACTCGCTATGGGTGATGATCCTACAACGGAAATATATGAAGGTTTTGAAGAAGGCGAAGATATGAGCTTCAAGCTCTATCGTCCTGCCAGCGACCAAACTTTCGATGTATCCTTTATTTATGATGTTGAGTATCCGCAATACGATAATTTATTCACTGTTTATGGTGTGTCAAACGTTGTTGATGTTACAATGTCGATAACCTCAGTGGGTAATGATCTGATTGGTAAGTCGCTTAACGTATTCCCGAACCCAACCAACAGCTTTATTAATATCGCTTCTGATTATGATATCAAGAGTGTAACCCTAGTAAATTATGTTGGCCAGGTGGTTTACTCAAGTAATGTAAATGCACACGACTTCCAGATCAATGTATCGGAATTCGTTACCGGTATCTACATTGTTCGCGTTGAAACAGCCGAAGGTAATTTGTTAACCAAACGCATTACCGTTGAATAATCATTAAATTGATATTCCATTAATAAAAAAGGGACTGGCCATTGGCTTAGTCCCTTTTTTTTATTTTTCCTGCTCTAAAGTGATGCGGTATTTGTTTAATTTGTAATTTTACAAATCTTTTTTAATAAGTATATTATCATGAAAAAAATCATAGGTACACTCGCATTTTACTTTCTTTTGCTTGTCTCCACAAGCATCTCCGCACAGGAGCCACCCCCCCTCCCCCCAGGCTGGGAACACATCGCCACCCCGTCAAACCACATTGTCTCGGTGCCGCTCACAAGTCAGCCCAACATCAATGGCTACCCGATAATGCCGGGGGATCATATTGGGGTTTTTTATACAAACGATAGTGGTGAGCTGGCCTGTGGAGGTGCTACCCCCTGGCTGGGTGATGAAAACACTGGCATTATTGCCTTTGGAAATGATGCCTTTACTGCCGAAAAAGATGGCTTTGCCTCCGGCGAAACTATCACCTACAAATTTTATTCGTGGGCCTTGCATCAGGAGTACTTTGCTGATGCAATATGCAATGATGCCCTGCCTGTGCAATGCGATGTTTTTGTCTCCAATGGCTTATCCGGCGTGGACTCGATTTGGGCTAACGCGTTTTATTTCGTTGGCAATGCCAGCCATGATACGCTTTGCCAGGGTGATCAAGTGCAGTTTTTTGTTGAAGCTTCCGGTGGAAATGGTAGCTACACCTACAACTGGACTTCCGATCCGCCGGGATTCAACGCTACCATACCTAACCCTGTCCATGTTCCTGCTGCAAGTACTACGTATTATGTTACCGTTACCAGTAATGGCCAAAGCCTCGGGATGCAATTTTATGTTCAGACCTTCTCACCACCCTTTGCCGATGCCGGTGCCAATGATGCAGTTTGCGCCGACGAGAGCCTTAGCCTTGAAGGGCAACATGCTGATGATTCGGGCTTTTTCTGGTCATCAGCCGGTGATGGTACTTTTGATAATGACACCCTGATTAACCCTGAATATTTTCCCGGGACGCTCGATATTTCTTCCGGGCTGGTTCAGCTTTCTTTAACTGCCAATCCTGTTCAGCCCTGCGATTCGCCGCTTACCTCAACTATGCAACTAATTATTGAAAGTTACCCCGAGGTTTTTGCCGGCGATGATCGAGCCGCCTGTGAGGATGATAGTCCTTTGTTGATAGCCACCGTAAGCAATACTACACAAATGCTTTGGACAACATCAGGCGATGGTACTTTTTCGGCACCCCTTTTTTCAACTTCGGTTTACTATCCAGGTAGTAACGATCTCCAAATTGGGAATGTGGAACTTAGCATCACGGGTATTGCACTGAGTCCGTGCCAGGGTCAGTTTTCGGATGCGCTTCAGCTTAGCTTCCAGGAACTCCCTTTAATCGATGCCGGAGTCAATCAGCTTGTTTGCGAGGATGCAACGGTTCAGCTTAGTGCTTCTACACAAAATACTGCCTCGGTACTTTGGCAAACAAGTGGTGACGGAACTTTTGCTGACCCTGCTTTAATCGAAACGACCTATTATCCCGGTTCCCTTGACATTGCTGATGGTGAGGTTGATCTTGCTATTGTCGGGCAGCCTGTCTCACCGTGTAGTTCAGCATTTAGCGATGCCCTTCAAATATTAATAAATGGAAATCCAATGGTAGCAGCTGGTGAGGATGCCACAATATGTCAAAATACAAATATGCAACTTGCGGGTTCAGCAATGTATTACGACGAAGTGCTGTGGACAAGCACAGGAGATGGCGATTTTGATAATCCCGATCAACTAAGTACAACTTACACCCCGGGTACCAACGATATTGCCAATGGCCTGCTTACGATAAGTCTTACTGCAATTCCGGTTTTCCCTTGCACCGTGCAAGGGGAAGACGATTTGATTTTGAGTATCGAATACCTGCCCACGGCCATCGCAGGCGAAGATGCTACCATTCACTATACCGAAAATTACCAATTGCTGGGCGATGCTCTAAATTACTCAATATTAGTGTGGAGCAGCTCGGGCGATGGTTTCTTCAATGCCTGGGATATTCTCGACCCGGTTTATACCCTCGGAAGCCAGGATATTGCCAATGCCGGGGTTCAGCTTGCGCTTACTGCTTTTCCCATCAGTGCCTGTCAGGTAGGTGCAAGCGATTCGCTCTACCTTACTATCGATACCATTACAGGTATCCAAACCTTACACACTGCGTGGCAGCCAAATATTTATCCCAATCCTGCAAAGGCTCACTTGTTTGTTGAATTGCCATCTGAGTCTTGCAACCATGGTCAAATTTTTATTTACGATAACTTTGGCCGAAAAATTTATGAATGGAATATGGGTCATAGTGATACTAAGATTCCTGAGCGGCTACAAATTGATATGGCCGCTTTTGAGCCAGGGCTTTACTTTCTTGAAATGAGGATAGATGATACCATATTTTATAAAAAGATCGTGAAAGCACTTCATTAATAGGAATGGATGATGCAAAAACCCCGGTAATAATACAATGTGAAGAATAGTTAAAAAGTCGGGTGTTTCAAAATTATTTTATTTTTGTATGAATTATTAATAGAAGATAGACAAATTTGAATAACTATAGTTTTTATTAATTAGAGATAAAACGAAAATGCTAAAGTAATAGTGCTTTAAATCAGGAGATTATGTTTTTTTTAGAATTGATTTTTTATTCATGATTTTTTATTAACACGATTTAAAAATTGAGGTATTCGATAAATGGCTCAACGTTTATCCATTATTGAATAAGACGGGCTATGGATGTTATTTAAAAAACGTTAAAAAAAGATTATCGAATTTACAGATTTATCATATATTTGTTTACGAAAAGTCAGAATTTTCTTAACCTTAACTTAATACAAATCTTTAAAAAAGGAGGATTACATGTTATTAAAAGTTTACAAATCAAGAGTATGGGTATTACTCTTTATGCTTCTGCCCTTTGTGGGCAGTGCTCAAATCCCAGGGCTTCCGGCCGAATGGGCATTTACCTTAAACCCAACCTCAGGCACCTACGCCATCCAAACGGATGTTACGTTTGATGGTGTTGACGCTTTAGAAGTAGGCGACTGGGCTGGTGCGTTTTACAACGATGGCGGAGTCATGGAATGTGGCGGAGCCGTCCAATGGCTTGGTGATAGTAGTGTTGCCATCGTCATTTTTGGTAACGACACTTTGGTAGCGCCGGATAAAAACGGTTTTAGCGAAGGCGAAATGATTACCTGGAAATTTTATCGCGATGCCAGCGGTTTGGAAGAGGAGGTAATGAGTACCCCCGAGTTCAACTGGACTAATGGTGCATTGGAAGAAGTTACCGGTTTTTATGTTGATAATGTAATTACCATTGAGATTCCGCTGTACACAGAGTATCAGTTCGTATCTTCACCTATTGTTACCGAAGATATGAATATGGTAACTGTTTTGGAAGATGTTCTGCCAACAATTGAGTTTGTTAGAACAAATGATGGAAAAGAACTTTTTTTCAGCCCATTTCCTCCTCCGGGTGGATGGAATAATGGTATTGGTGATTGGAATAACTTTGATGGTTACTACTTTAACAATACATCATTTGAAAACACCCTTGTTATGGAAGGTGCTTTGGTAGATCCCACTATTCCAATGGATATTCCTGTTGGATATCGTTTTGTTGGTTATCCTTATAATAGTCCACAAAATGCGTTAGATGCCTTTGCTGATATTTTGGATGATATTTCTTTTATTCGCACAAATGATGGTAAAGAAATTTTTTACAGCCCATTCCCACCTCCTGGTGGATGGAATAATGGTATTGGAGATTGCCAACCGGGAGATGGGTATTATATTAAAGTCGATAATCCGATTACCGGATTTGTTTTTCCTGAACCATCACCCTCAGACGCATCATCAACTGTAATACGTCCAAAAGTTCAAAGTCCCAAAACCGGACATTTTACCCCGCCATCTGGTGGACAGCCTACTGATATCTGGAAGCTCGTTCTGGGAGAATGTAATGTAGATGGTGTTCAGATAGAAGATGGAGATGAGCTAGCTATTTTTGATGGTGAAAATATTGTTGGCCTTACAGTCTTTAATGGTTTTATACCGTTTACTACCAAGGTTGATGCTTTTGTTAACCTCTATACTGTTGGAGCTCCCTATTCTTTAGTACTTTGGGATGAAAGTGCTCAGGAAGAAGTTTTAAATTATGAAATTACATTAGATGAGGAATTTGGTTATTTCGGTACTACTTTCCCGCCTGCAGGAAATCCGACAAGTTATGTAATGGCACTCAATTTTATTCCTGAAGATTGTGATGCTCCTGTACTTGTTTCTGCTGTGGGTGGCCAAAATGTTGTTGACCTCTCTTGGACTGCTATTCCTGAATCTGATGCAGCACGCACTGGACATTTTACTCCACCATCTGGTGGACAACCGACTGATATCTGGAAGCTCGTTCTCGGGGAATGCAATGTAAATGGCGTTCAGATAGAAGATGGTGACGAACTGGCTATTTTTGATGGTGAAAATATTGTTGGCCTTACAGTCTTTAATGGTTTTATACCGTTTACTACCAAGGTTGATGCTTTTGTTAACCTTTATACTGTTGGAGCTCCCTATTCTTTAGTTCTTTGGGATGAAAGTGCTCAGGAAGAAATTTCAAATTATGAAATTACATTAGATGAGGAATTTGGCTATTTCGGGACTACTTTCCCGCCTGCCGGGAATCCGACAAGCTATGTAATGGCACTTAATTTTATTAGTGAATCACCTGTAAGCTTTAATGTTTACTTTGAAGATGGAACACTGGTTGAAGCTAATGTTGAAGGAACAACTTATCAGGTAACTGGCCTGGAAGATGGTACCGAGTATTGCTTCTATGTAACTGAGAACCTCGAAGGTGGTGAGTCATGTATGTCAAATGTGCTTTGTGCAACAACTGACACTGGTTGCGATGATGTTGTTATCAACAACTTCCCCGCAGCACCTGCTGATCTTTGCCTTGGCGAAGCGTTAGCTATCGACTTTAGCGGCGTAGAAGTTCTCAACGCTGTTTCTGAAGTATGGTCAGTCGATCCCTTTGGAGCTGGTGCTTTTGATGGTACTACTTTCAACTTGAACACAGCTTACGTGGGTTTCGTTACAGTTTCTGTTTTTGGTGAAGCAACTCCTCCATGTGCCGATGGTTATGCTAGTCTTACATTTGAAGTATTTGCACTTCCCGTAGTTGAATGTCCTGAATCTGATACGGTATGCATAGGTAGTGCAATTATTGATTTTGCTGAAGTTGTAGGTGGCGTTTACACGAACGCCAATGGTGGTATTGTCACAGGATTCAATCCTGTAGAAGTTGGATTCTTCGACTTTACCCTCACGGTTACTGTGAACGGATGCTCAGATTTCTGCTATTTCTACATCGCTGTTACTGATGCTCCAACAGCTTCTGCTGGCATGGATCAGGAAATTTGCGAAAATGAGACAGTTCAGCTTGATGGTACTGCTGCAAATTACAGTTCGTTAATGTGGACAGGTGGACTTGGTGTGTTTGATGATGCTAGCATCTTGAACCCAACCTATACACCTGATGTGTCTGAAGTTGGTACAACTGTTTCACTTTGCCTTGCTGCACAACCTCTTTACCCATGTACTGTTGCTGCCACTGATTGCATGGAGTTATTTATCCAAGCAGCACCAACAGTTGACATCTTAACAGACCAAGTAACTATTTGTGAGGCTGATGTATTTGACTTTACCGGTTTAGTAATAGCTGCAAATTATTCTTCTGTACAATGGTTATCAATTAATGGTGCCGGTACATTTAGTGACGACATGCAGCTTGAACCAACATACTTCCCGAGTCCTATTGACATACTGCAAGGATGTGTTATATTACATGTAACGGCAAATCCAATCAATCCTTGTACAGTTAGTGCATCTGACGAAATGGAGCTTTGTTTCCAAATGCTGCCTACTGTTGATGCAGGCGAAAACCAGGATATTTGTGAAGGTGATGTTGCTAACTTAACAGCTTTTGCTGAAAATTACAGTTCAGTTATGTGGACAGGTGGACTTGGTACGTTTGATGACATTAGCATTTTGAACCCAATCTACACGCCTGATGTGTCTGAAGTTGGAACAACTGTTACGCTTTGTGTCGAAGCCCAGCCAATCAGTCCATGTATGACTGCTGCAAGTGATTGTATGGATTTATTTATCCAGGCACTTCCTGTTCCTAATGCAGGTATGGATGCTACTATTGGAGCCGAAGATACTTATGCCCTTGCCGATGCTACTATCGCTAACCTTCAGGAAGATGATTTCTCGTGGTGGGAAACTTCAGGCGATGGTACCTTTGATGATTCCTTTGACCTCAACCCCGTTTATACTCCAGGTGAAGATGATATCGCTAATGGCAGTGTCGAACTTTGCCTCTTGGTTAACTCATTTTATTGTGGTGTTGATGTAATGGATTGCATGACCCTGACTATTGATTCTGGTGGTTGCATTAATCCTCCTACTGCTGATGCAGGTGATGATGACGTAGTTTGTGCTAACGAAGTTTACCAACTTGACGCTACTGCTACCAACTATTCTGCTCTAATGTGGACAAGTGCCGGTGATGGTATGTTTGACGATGCTACTGTGCTGAATCCTGTTTATACTCCAGGTGCTGAAGATCTGATGAATGGGGTAGAACTTTGCCTCACAGCAGAACCTATCGAAGTAGCCTGCGACCCGGTTATGGATTGCATGATGCTTAGCTTTAATGCACTGCCTTACGTTGATATTGTACTTTCTGCTGAAGTAATCTGTCTTGATGAAACCCTGTATGCTACAATTACCGGCCCCGAAGATGGAGCTTATCCTTATATGTTAACTGGAATCTTTAACGACGAACCTATCGAAGGTCTTATGGAAAGCAGTGTTAAAGAACTCGAATTAGTTGCTCCTGCTCCTGGTACCTATGTTGGTTTACTCACCGGTATAGTTGATTTCAACGGTTGCGCTGTTGAACTCAATGAGGAATTTACCGTGGTGGTTAATTCGCTGCCAACCCTTACCTATGCCTATTCCGCACTCGAGATTTGTCTTGGCGAAACCATCGATGTTACTGTTGAAGGTCCCGCTGATGGTGCTTATCCTTACACTGTTGATTATACCGTTAATGGTATGCCGATGCAAGACATTATCGAAGATGCCTTCCTGCAATATCCGCTTACTCCTGATATGGCAATGACTTATGAATTTGTTGTTGTTAGTATTACCGATGACAACGGATGTGTGGCTATGCCTAACGATGTGTATAGTGTTGTTGTTAACCCGCTGCCCATTGTTGAATGCCCTGAGTTTGTTGGCGTTTGTGAAGGTAGCGAGTACATCGAATTCGATATGGTCGAAATGGGTGAATATACCAACGAAGCTGGTGACGTAGTTACAGGCTTTGAACCTGACATGGCCGGTAGCTATATGTTCTACCTTACCGTTACCAACGAATTTGGCTGTACAGATATGTGTATGTTCACAATAGTTGTTAATCCTCTTCCAGTTGCAGTATGCCCCGAATTCGAAGCCGTTTGTGCTGGTACCGAATACCTCGGCTTCCCAATGGTTGACATGGGTGAATATACCAACGAAGCTGGTGATGTAGTTACAGGCTTTGATCCTGAAATGGCCGGAACCTATATGTTCTATCTCACCGTTAGTAACGAGTTTGATTGCTATGCTATGTGCGAATTCGAAATCGTAGTTAACGCTGCTCCTGTAATTACTGCTCAGCCTATGAATGCAGAAGAGTTGTGGGGTACTACAGCTACCTTCGAGGTGATGGCCGAAAATGTGGCTAGCTACGAATGGTATTTCGATGGTGGTGTAGTAGGTACCGAAGCTACTTTGGTTCTCAACGATATCGATAACGATGATGCTGGTGATTATTACGTTATGCTTACTTCCGAGTTTGGATGTACCGTAATGTCAGATGTGGTTACCTTAACCGTATCACCCTGGACACAAGTTATCAATTTTGGTGGTAAAGTCAACGGTTTCTCAACCTACCTCGAACTGCTCGACGATGATGCTGCAACCATTTTTGCTGGTATCGATGTTAAAACGGTAAGTTTCAGACAGCCTGCATTTATCTGGACACCCGCTAACGTAACCTTCGCTTACAATGAAGAAAAAGGTGCTAAAGTTACACGTAATGTTAGTACTTCTGCTACGACCACAGTAACAGGTTACCCAACCTTAGGCACCGATGTACAACTTTTAGCCGGCGACAACTTTATGCCAGTTTGGTCGCAGGATGTTGTTATGGCCGAAGATGTGTTTGGTGATCTTGTTGGTCTTAACTTTGCCTGGAGCCACGATTATTCAGGTTTCTACTGGCCAGCTTATAACCTCACTTCTTTGCAATATCTGGTTCCCGGTAGCAGCTATTTGGTTAATATGGCCGATGGAGCTACTGTTAGTTTTGATGTACCAGCCGTTAACGCTACTGTTCCCGTATTTGTTGATCTTCCCGCGAATAAAACTTCATGGGATGATGCTACACTTACCGCTACACAGCACAACATTGTCCTTACATCTGAGGCAATTGCTCAGCTTGAAGTGGGCGATGTGGTCGGTGCTTTCAACCAATATGGCCAAATTGCCGGTATGGTTGAAATTGATAACCTGAGAGAAAACACTGCCATTCGTACTTACGGTGATGATCCATCAACCAAAGAAATCGAAGGTTTTGTTGAAGGTGATGTGATGACCATCAAGGTATGGCGCAATGGCGTTGAAATGACAGCTCTTGCAACTTTTGGTCAAGAATTGCCCAATCAAAATGTTTTTGCACAAGATGGTGCCTCTGTAATTACCGAGTTGAAACTGGGTGCTACCTCTATCAACGAAATTGGTGCTGACCTTACCGCAAGCCTGTATCCAAATCCGGCTACCGATGTGGTAAATATTCAAACTAACTTCGAGATTAAGAGCCTTAAAGTTGTGAATTATGTTGGACAGGTTGTTTACAACCAAAGCGTAAATCAAAACGACTTCCAAATCAATACATCTAACTATGGTTCGGGTATGTACTTCGTACAAATCGAAACCACCGAAGGTGTTGTGATTACCAAAAGACTTACTATTAAATAGTAATAGATAAGTTTAATAAATAAAGGGGCTTTCGCACAGAAAGCCCCTTTTTTGTTTTTTTTATAGCTAATTTTGCTTTGTTTTTTATTTAGCTAATGATGAAAAGAATCGGCCTCTTGTGTGTAATCTTCCTTTTTACGGTTCAACTGCATTCGCAGGATGGTAACTCTTTGAATCGTTTGCTGATTGTACATGATAGTGTTTCCGCGAAATACCGGGGGCATATCGATACGGTTACCCTCAATAGCTGGCTCAATATTATGCAAAGCAACCGTTATCTTAGCCTCCTGCATTTTTACGATTCGCTTATTAAGGTCGAATATGCTGCTACCACCAAGCCCGATTCAGCCAATATGATTTTGAACCGCCAGCTTATTGAATTTCAAAAGGAGATTAAATATCTGAAATCAAATTATGAAAATGAGCAGGCCACGGCAGGATTCTATCGAAAGATGTATTTTATGTTGATTGCTTTGGCTCTGGTATTTTTAGTGATAATTATTGCTCTTGCTTTAGTGGCAGGCAGGACTGGGAAAAAGCTAAGCGAAAAGGATCAATTACACAAAAAACAATACACCGAATTGCACGCCATCCAAGTGCTAATAGAAAAATCGCGTAAAACTGAAAACCAAATGGCCTCTGAGATAAATCGCCTTAAAAAGCAACTCGGCCAAAGTGAATCGGTTTCTCGCGAAGATTACCAGGTCTTGCAAGAAGAGAAGCTGATGCTCGAAAATCAGATGCTTGAAATTAGAAAGGCTTTTGAACTCGAAAGTCAAAAACGAATGGAAGCCGAAATCTTAAACGGGGATCAGAAAACGGAGGCTGAGTTAGAAAAAGAAACACACGAGATTGCCGAACTTCGCGCAAGTTTGTCCCTTGTAAGGCAAGATAATATTAATTTGAACGAACAGTTTGCAAGCTTAAAATCTGCCAATGAAAGTCTTCTCGAAAAGTTGGCAGAGCTTGAGCAGCTGCGCGAAAAATACAAGGAATTGCTTGGTGAACAATCGGCTTTGGCGGATGATTTGGAAAATATGATCAATCGATTAAAGAATAAATTGAATCTTGAATAATTAAAATCAATGTGATTATGAAACTTGTCGTTTGGATATTGTTGATGCTTGTGAGTATGACTGCCGTGGCTCAGGATAAAAACAAGGTAGTTGTAGACGAAAAGCGGAATAGCGAAATTCTGATTGGATATTGCGACCGTCAGGGCTTAAACAATGCGGTCTTCCGTGAATATTTTAAAAAAGAATACGAAAATTACGCCCTGGATACCAAAACGGTTGAACAGATTCTGAAACTTCGTAAGGATTTAGAAATTGTTCTTGTAATGGGTTCGTGGTGCCACGACAGCAAGGTGCAGGTTCCGCGTTTTTATAAAATCCTGGATGAAGCAAAAATTAAAGATTCAAAAGTAATGCTGATTGCCGTTGATAGTAATAAAACTGCTGGGGACGTGGATATTGCCAGCATGAACATCCTGCGTGTTCCTACTTTTATTTTCTATAAAAACGGAAATGAAATCGGCCGCATTGTCGAAAGTCCAAACGCTACTTTGGAAAAGGACATGCTTTTGATTTTAATGATGGCATCTCAATAGCTTAATAATGGAAATATTCAAAACCATTGCCGCTACCCGCGCCTACCTCGATCGGCAAATAGAGGCCGGAAAAACCGTAGGATTTGTTCCCACGATGGGAGCCTTGCACCAGGGGCATCTTTCCCTGCTTCAGCAAGCTACCCTCGATACCGATATTGTGGTGTGCAGCATTTTTGTAAACCCGATACAGTTTAACAAACCGGAGGATCTGAAAAAGTATCCGCGTACGCTCGATCAGGACATAGCAAAGCTAAACACTATTTCGTGTGATGTACTTTTTGCCCCCTCGGCCGAAGAAATGTATCCGGAGCCTGTGCTCGAAAAGTATAATTTTGGCCATCTCGACAAGGTTTTGGAAGGGGCTTTTCGTCCCGGGCATTTTAATGGCGTGGCTGTGGTGGTCAAAAAATTATTCGACATCGTTAAGCCGGATAAGGCATATTTTGGGATGAAAGATTACCAGCAACTGCGAATAATACAAACGATGGTTGCCACGCTCAATCTTCCTGTCGAAATCATGCCCCAGCCAACCATGCGCGAAAAGGACGGCCTGGCCATGTCCTCGCGCAACGTGCGATTAAGTCCGAAGGAGAGAGCTATCGCTACTGCTATTTATCGAGTTTTGTTGGGTATTAAAGATAAAATTAAAAATCAAGCTCCCGGGCAGGCCGAAGAATGGGGATTGAAGCAATTAAATAAATATGAAGAGTTGGATGTGGAATACCTCTCTATTGTAGGAGTAAATAATCTTTTATCCTTGTCCGAGGGGCACGAAAAACAAGGAGCCATCGTTTGTGTTGCTGTCCATCTTGGAAAAGTAAGATTGATAGATAATATTATTTTATTTTCGTAATTTTGCCGCCATTATGCAAATAGAAGTTTTAAAATCGAAAATCCATCGCGCCACCATTACCGAGGCCAATCTTCATTATATTGGTAGTATTGCCATTGATGAGGATTTGATGGATGCCGCCAATATTATCGAAAACGAGCGGGTACATATTTATAATATTAACAACGGTGAGCGCTTGGATACTTATGTGATTAAGGGCGAGCGCGGCTCTGGAATAATTTCGCTTAATGGAGCTGCTGCACGCAAGGCGCACACCGGCGACCTTGTTATCATTGTTTCTTATGCTAGCATGGATTTTGAGCTTGCCAGGAAACATAAGCCGGCCATCATTTTTCCCGCTTCAAATAATAAATTATAAAAGGCTTTGAACAAGAAAGTCATCTCCGCTCTCAAAATAATTTTTTTTCTGTCTATCGGGATTTTCTTTATCTGGATCTTCCTGCGCAAATTAACGCCCGACCAAAAGCACGACATCTGGGACTCTTTTATCCATGCCGATTTTCGCTGGCTTTTGCTGGCATTGATTATTGGGTTTTTTAGTCACCTCGTTCGTGCCATGCGTTGGCGGATGCTCTTGCAACCCATCGGCTATCAGCCCAAACTTACCAACACCTTCCTTGCGGTGATGATTGGCTATTTTGCCAATATGGCTCTGCCACGACTCGGCGAAGTTACCCGTTGCGGTGTACTTAATAAATACGAACGCATACCCATGAATAAATCCATCGGCACGGTAATCGTCGAGCGGAGCATCGATATGGTGGTCTTTATTGTTTTGTTTTTTTTAAATTTCATCATATTCTTCGACAAGCTCGAGTATTATGTTAACGAAAAAGTGTTTACGCCCTTGAGCGAAAAATTTGCTTCTACCGGCGAAACATCATTTTACTTAGCCTTCCTGTTGGTGCCATTTGCGATCCTGCTGATTTTGTTTTTTATTTTTAAAAAGAAAATTAAGAACTTACGTTTTTATCAAAAAGTAAAAGACTTGCTCACCGGCTTCTGGCATGGGCTGTGGTCGGTGTCTAAAATTAAAAAACCTTTTACCTTTGTTTTCCAATCATTTTTAATTTGGATATTGTATTTTTTAATGATTTACGTGTGTATTTTCAGCCTGCCCGAAACCAGCCATTTAGGTGTGGGGGCAGGTTTGTCGATGCTCATTTTTGGTTCCATAGGAATTATGATTGTACAGGGAGGTATTGGTATTTATCCGGCCATCATTGCTGAAACACTGGCAATATACGGAATTCAGGCTACCACCGGCTATACCCTGGGCTGGCTTACCTGGACAGCACAAACACTGCTCATCGTTTTGGTAGGTATTGTTTCGATGATCATTTTACCCATTCTCAATAAAAAGAAAAACGATGGACAAGCTCAAAGTCATCCAATCCAAAATAATTCTTGATGGCGATGTTCTGAATCGGCATTTGACTTATTGGAGATTTAAGGATAAAAAAATTGTTTTTACCAATGGCTGCTTCGACCTCTTGCATCGTGGCCATATCGATTATCTGGCCAGGGCGGCTTCCTTGGGTCATGTCCTGATAGTTGGCCTTAACAGCGATAGCTCGGTACGCCGTATCAAGGGCAGCAACCGTCCGCTGCAGGACGAGCAGTCGCGTGCAATGATAATGGCGGCACTCCATTTTGTGGATGCCGTGGTTTTGTTTGACGAAGATACCCCCTATAATTTAATTCAAACCGTTCAGCCTGACTTCTTGGTAAAGGGCAGCGACTATCAGGCAACGAATATTGTGGGTTACGATATTGTTGCAGCAAAGGGTGGGAGCGTAGTTACCATCGATTTTTTGCCGGGATACTCAACCAGCCTCATCGTCGATCGTATTCAAAAATCATAAATCAATCCTAAATTGGCTAAGATAAAAACCACCTATTTCTGTCAATCCTGCGGGCACAACTCGCCCAAATGGCTGGGTAAATGCCCTTCGTGCGGCGAGTGGAATACCTTTGCCGAAGAAATCGTTCAATCGACCAAAGCCAAAACGGCGCACTTTATTGGTTCGCCGATACAGCGGAGTGTGCCCAGGCAATTGCATGAGGTGCAATTCGAGAACGAAAACCGCATCGACACGGGCAGCGATGAATTGAACCGTGTTTTGGGCGGAGGTCTGGTTCAAGGCTCCGTTGTTTTGGTGGGAGGGGAGCCGGGCATTGGTAAATCCACCCTGATGCTTCAGGTGGCCTTGCAAATGAAAAACCTCCGGGTGCTCTATATCTCGGGCGAAGAAAGCGAGCAGCAGATAAAAATGCGCGCCACACGCCTGGGTCACGATAAGGCCGAAACCTACATCCTTACCGAAACCTCCAGCCAGCTTATCTTTCAGCACATCGAAAAACTCCAACCCCAGATTCTGGTTGTCGATTCCATCCAAACCCTGCACACCGACACCATCGAATCATCGGCGGGCAGTATTTCGCAGATACGCGAGTGCGCCAACGAGCTGCAGCAATATGCTAAACTTACCAATACGCCTGTTTTTCTTATCGGGCACATCACCAAAGATGGCAACCTGGCCGGTCCCAAAGTTTTGGAACACATCGTGGATGCCGTGCTTCAGTTCGAGGGCGATCGCAACTATGGCTATCGCATCCTGCGCTCGGTAAAAAATCGCTTTGGCTCTACCTCTGAGCTGGGTATTTTCGAGATGCAAAATACCGGCCTGCGCGAAGTAGCTAACCCTTCCGAGCTTTTGATTACCCAGCGCGATGAAAATTTCAGCGGCATCACCATCGCCGCCACCATGGAAGGCCTTCGTCCCATGCTTATCGAAATACAAGCACTGGTTAGCACGGCGGCCTATGGTGTGCCACAACGCTCTACCACCGGTTTCGATACCCGAAGGCTAAACATGCTGCTGGCCGTACTCGAAAAAAGGCATGGCTTTAAGCTCTCGGTAAAAGATGTTTTTCTGAATGTGGCTGGCGGTATCCGCGTGGATGATCCGGCGGTCGATTTGGCCGTGGTGGCTGCCGTGCTCTCCAGCAACGAGGACATGCCTGTAAACCCTAAAGTTTGCTTTGCTGCCGAGGTAGGTCTCTCGGGCGAGATAAGAGCCGTGAACCGCGTTGAGCAGCGCATCAGCGAGGCTGCCAAGCTGGGCTTCGAGAAAGTATTTATCGCTATGCACAGCTTCAAAGGCTTATCACAAAAACAGCACGCCATCAAGCTGCTCCCTGTCTCGCGCATCGAGGAGGTTTTTAATACCTTGTTTGCTTAGTGCTTGTCATAGCATGGCAAAAGTCTGCCATAGCATGGCTTCAAGCCATCCTATGGCTCAAAAATCAAAGTCTTAACCAGGAACACCAAGTCATAGCATGGCTATGAGCCATACCATGACAAGTACAAAAAAAGCCGGGAGAATTTCCCGGCTTTTTTTTGATTATCAAAAATCAAATAATACTATTCGCTTTTGCTGAAATCCATAGCAGCCAAGCGTTTATAGCTGTTGTAGCGCCATTGAGCATTCTTCACGGCCTCCTTCGAGAGTACCTCGGCTTCGGCAGGGAAGGCTTTGTACAGCGAAGTATAACGCACTTCACCTTTCAGAAAGTCCATAAACTTGTCCCAGTCAGGCTCTTTCGAATCGAGTTGGAAGGGGTTCTTTCCTTCTTCTTCCAGTTGCGGATTGTAGCGATACATTTGCCAGTAACCGGCTTCCACAGCGCGTTTTTCCTCTTCCTGGGTTTTGCCCATGCCTGCGCGCAGACCGTGGTTTATGCAGGGCGAGTAAGCAATAATGATAGAGGGACCTGGATAGGCTTCCGCTTCTTTCAGTGCTTTGAGAAACTGCGATTGGCTGGCTCCCATGGCTACCTGAGCTACGTAAACGTAACCATAAGTCATTACCATAGCACCCAGGTCTTTCTTGCGGGTTTTCTTGCCCGAGGCTGCAAATTTGGCCACAGCACCCACAGGTGTCGCCTTTGAGGCTTGTCCGCCGGTATTGGAATATACCTCAGTGTCCATTACCAAAATGTTGATATCTTCGCCCGAAGCTACAACGTGGTCAAGGCCACCATAGCCGATGTCGTAAGCCCAGCCATCGCCACCAAAGGCCCATACCGATTTTTTGATCAGGTACTGCTTCAGTGCCATAATTTCTTTGGCAACCGGGGCATCCGATTTTGTGCAAAGGGCAACAACTTTTGCTGATGCCAATTTTGAGGCTTCCGCATCGTTCACCCCTTTGAGCCATTCGCCAAAGGCAGCCTTCATATCATCGGCAATGCCATTACTCATGGCTGCCTGCATTTTTTCGGCCAAACGCTGGCGCATTTTATTTACACCCAGCATCATCCCGAAACCATATTCAGCATTGTCTTCAAACAGCGAGTTGGCCCAAGCAGGACCTTCGCCATTGGCATTTTTGCAATAAGGTGTCGAAGGTGCCGAGCCGCCATAAATGGAAGAGCATCCCGTAGCGTTGGCCACCATCATGCGGTCGCCAAAGAGTTGTGTTATCAGTTTTACGTAAGGTGTTTCGCCACAACCTGCGCAGGCTCCCGAGAACTCGAAGAGGGGCTGGGCAAACTGGCTGTTCTTTACGCTCTTGTCTTTTTGTACGATGGTGTCTTTATAGCTTACGTTTTTGACCATAAAATCCCAGTGCTCATCTTCGTGCATCTGCGATTCCAGTGGCTCCATAACCAGTGCCTTTTCTTTGCTGGGGCATACATCGGCACAGTTGCCGCAGCCGGTGCAGTCGAGCGGACTCAACTGAATCCTGAACTGGTGTGGAGCAAAAACTTTGGGCTTGGCTTCCAGTGTTTGCATGTCCTTGGGAGCCTTGGCCATTTCTTCCTCGCTGAGCAGGAAGGGACGGATACAGGCGTGAGGACATACATAAGCGCACTGGTTGCACTGGATACAATTTTCGGGAATCCACTCGGGAACGTTTACGGCGATACCCCGTTTTTCGTAGGCGGTGGTGCCTGCCGGGAAGGTTCCGTCTTCGCGTCCCAGGAAGGCACTTACCGGCAAATCATCGCCTTTTTGTGCATTGATCGGCTCTGCCACATTCTTGATAAAATCAGGAAGGTCGCGGTCATCCTTTTCTTTTTTCACTATTATCTCAGCCCATTCTTTGGGTACTTCTACCTTTTCTACTTCACCACCCTTATCCACAGCAGCAAAGTTCATCTTTACAATGTCCTCGCCCTTGTGTCCAAAACTCTTGATGATGGCTTTTTTCATTGCATCCACGGCCAGCGCGTAAGGAATTACTTCCGAGATTTTGAAGAAGACCGATTGCATAATGGTGTTGGTGCGGTTGCCCAGCCCAATTTCTTCGGCCAGCTTGGTGCCGTTGATGATGTAGAACTGAATGTCTTTCTCGGCCATGTATTTTTTAAAGTGGTCGGGAAGTCTGTTTTTGGTTTCCTGGGCATCCCAGATACTGTTGAGAAGGAAGGTGCCGCCTTTTTTTAGGCCGCGCAGCATATCATATTTATTAAGATAAGCAGGCACGTGGCAGGCCACAAAGTCGGGGGTTCCCACGAGGTACGACGACTGGATGGGCTTGTCGCCAAAACGCAGGTGCGAGGTGGTGATACCGCCCGATTTTTTGGAGTCGTAAGCAAAATATGCCTGGCAATATTTGTCGGTATTTTCGCCAATGATCTTGATTGAGTTTTTGTTAGCACCTACCGTACCATCCGAACCCAAACCGTAAAACTTAGCCTGATAAGTACCTTTGGGTGCAATACTTACTTCGGGAAGCAGCGGCAGCGACAGGAATTTAACATCGTCGTTGATGCCTAAGGTAAAGTGATTTTTCGGCTCATTAAGTTTTAGGTTATTATAAACCGAGATAATCATCGCCGGGGTGGTGTCTTTTGAACTCAGGCCATAGCGTCCGCCAACAATGATGGGGGCATTTTCTTTTTCATAAAAAATATCTCTGATATCTAAGTAGAGTGGTTCGCCTGTTGCGCCGGGTTCTTTGGTGCGATCAAGTACGGCAATTTTTTTCACCGATTTAGGCAGCACTTTTATAAAGTACTTTTCCGAGAAGGGGCGATACAGATGCACCGAAATTAAACCCACTTTTTCGCCATTGGCGGTAAGGTGGTCGATGGTTTCGCGGATAACCGGAGTAATTGAACCCATGGCTATCAGGATGTTCTCGGCATCGGGGGCACCATAATAAGTAAAGGGATGGTACTCGCGGCCGGTGCGTTTGCTAATTTCCTGCATGTATTCTTCCACCATGTCGGGTATCGGATCGTAGAAGGTGTTGGCAGCTTCGCGCGATTGGAAATAAATATCCGGGTTTTGTGCTGTTCCACGGGTTACCGGGTTCTCGGGGTTCAGGGCGTTATCCCTGAACTTTTGCAAGGCATCCCAGTCCACCAGGTCTTTCAAGTCATCGTTGGTAAAATATTCTACCTTTTGAATCTCGTGCGAGGTGCGGAAGCCATCGAAGAAATGTACGAAGGGAATCCTGGATTTTATAGCCACCAGGTGGGCAATGCTGCTGATGTCCATGATTTCCTGCACGCTGCCGGTAGCCAGGAGGGCAAAGCCGGTGTTGCGGGCAGCCATCACATCGCTGTGGTCGCCAAAGATCGAGAGTGCCTGTGCGGCAAGGCTTCGCGCGCTTACGTGAAATACGCCGGGCAACAATTCGCCGGAGATCTTGTACATATTCGGAAGCATGAGCATCAAACCCTGTGAAGCAGTAAAGGTGGAGGTGAGTGCGCCGGCTTGCAGCGATCCGTGCATGGCTCCTGAGGCACCGCCTTCTGATTGCATCTCGGAAACCTTTACGGTTTCGCCAAAGATATTTTTACGGCCATGAGCCGACCATTCGTCGATGTACTCGGCCATGGTGGAAGAGGGCGTAATGGGATAAATGGCAGCAACTTCGCTAAACATGTAGGCTACATGCGAAGCGGCATAGTTGCCATCACAAGTAATAAAATTCTTCTTTTTAGTCATAATTATCTAATAATTTAAACGCTAATATTCGATTCTGAAATTTGGCACGAAAGTACTTATTCTCACCGAAATTCAATCCTTACAAAACCTATTTCAGCATCAAAATCAGTTATTTAAAATCGTTTTAGATTATGGAGCGTATTAAATCCCATGCTTATGAGGCTTTAGTAAAGTTGGCGTTTGGTATTTTGAGATATTTAATTCTCACTAAGCAGTGTTTGTCCTTAAAGTAGCACATAGAAAAATATACGATTTCAGATTAACCCCGATACGTTGCACTTCGGGGCAGGCAGATTTTAGATTTAAAATGCTGGTGATATTCAGCACAATCTAAAATCTCCGATCGGTAATCTTCAATCTGAAATCAAAAAAATATTGATTTTATGGACAAACCCTAATTTTCCCTCTTTCATCCATGCCTTCCCGGTTAATAATTCTATATATATACTTTTCCATTAATTGATCACTATCTTCCCCCTAACCGAAAAATCATCGTTGCTAAGATTGAAAAAATACACTCCACTTGGTATTTGCCGAACATCCCAGATTATTTTGTTTTCGGAATGGTAAAGCACGAGGTTTTTTATTTTAGATCCCATGCTGTTAAAAATCGTAATTTCAGTTTCCTCTTGTGGCTGCCCGAGGTACTCAAAACTTACATATTCATCCGCAGGGTTTGGGTAAACATTGAGCTTGTCGGCTGCCGGAACGGGGATGGCAGGCAGTGATGTAATCGTGTCGCTGATCTCCAGCACCCAAATATCTCTTTCGTAATAATACAGATTGTGTGGAGTACACGTTACATCGTACGAGGGGCCTAAATCGGTAACCCCGGCAATTACAAAGTTTAAATCACTTTTTTGAATTACGCCATGCAGCAGATGCTCAAATCCTATTCCGCCAATACATCGTTGGTTTATCAGCTCGCCTTCGTCACTGATTGTCAGCATCCAGATGTCGAGAAAGTTAGAATGGTTCTGGCTCACCTGCCCATCGTTGGACCAGGTATAGCCAAATAGGGTAAAGGTTCCATCGCTGTTATGAAATATTCTTTTTGCAAATTCTGCATTAGAACCACCATAACATTTTTGCCAAAGCACTTCGCCGTTAAGATTGGTGCGCATTAGCCATATATCCTGTCCGCCGTGCACTTCAACCCCTTCCAAATCCCCGTCGTCCGATTCGGTGTTTGATAGTATCATATATCCATCTTCGAGGGCGAGTAGTTCTTCCATCACGTCCCAGCCATTGCCGCCATAGCACCTGTGCCATTGCATGTTGCGATCCGCATCAAGTTTAATAAGCAGGTTGTTCATTAAATCATAGCGGGGCATGCAGGTGATAAAACCTAGATATCCGAGTTCGCTGTCGCAGCCCAACAGGTAGCCCCCATCGGGGGTTGGTATCATGGTTTTACCCATATCTACCCAATCGGTGCCTGAAGAATGATCCCACTGGAGTTCTCCCTCGCTGTCAATCTTTATCATCCAGATATCCGAAGCACCAAAGTTTAGGCTTACGTCACCATCTTCCGAGCCTGTAGTGCCCAGTACTACCAGATTGCTGTCGGCATCTATAAGGGCCGTTTGCGCTCTGTCGCCACCGGTGCCACCGTAGAGCCGGCTCCAGATTTTGTTTCCGGCATTGTCTATTTTCATTATCCAGTAATCTTCCGAATTCGGATAAGGGTCGCCCTGCAAGTCCCAGTCGGACGAGTAAGAGCTGCCCACCAGATAATAGCCCGACTGGGGAGCCGGAATAATTCGGGACAGGTAGTCGTTATCACTGCCGCCATATACTTTGCTCCAGATCATGCTGCCTGTGCTATCGGTCTTTATAAGCCAGGCATCTGTATTGCCCAGGTTGTAACCTACATCGCCATCCGCAGATTCGCTGGTGCCCAGTATCAGGTAGCCACTCCCATCGCGAATAATGTCGGTGGCAATTTCCTCCTGGGAGCCGCCATAGCAATTTTGCCAGTCGATTTGGTAGGTCTGGGTGTAGCCGGCAAGGGCACTAAGAACTATAACACCAATAATAATTTGCTTTTTCATTGTCTGTATTTTTTGGATGAAAGGTTGCATCGTTTAATTTCTTCTTAACAATTTAATGATTGATAACTATTTTGCCACTACCGGTAAAGCCCTGCGTAGTATAGGTGTAAAAGTACACACCTTGTGGCATTTGCCGGGTATCCCAGATGTATTTCCCGTCTGTTTTGTAAAGTATCGTATTTCTGATTTGTTCGCCCATGTTGTTAAAGACCATAATTTCAGCTTTCTGCCGGGGCTGTCCTGTGTATTCGAAGCAAACATAATCGCGGGCGGGATTGGGGTACACCTTTAGGCCAGCCAAAGCGAAGGGTGGTAACTCTGGCAGGGCTGTAGTGGTATCTGCGATTTCCAGAACCCAAATATCGTAAGCGTAAATGGGGTGGATTTGATGGGTAAAACACGATACGTCGAAAGAAGGGCCCGCAAAAGTTTTACCGGCAATTACATAATTGTAGTCACTTTTTTTTATAACACCCCAATTCATTTTTTCGTGAGTCACTCCTCCAATGCATTGCTGGGCAAGTAATTCACCGTTGCTGCTAAGCCGGATAACCCAAATATCATCGTTACCAGAATGATTTCCATTTACATCAATATCATTTGAATCGGTTGTACCGAAAACCACAATATCACCATTTTCATTTAAGAACAATTTGTGGGGTGATTCCGTTTTCGTCCCTCCATAACTTTTTTGCCAGATAATATTGCCATCAAAGTCAGTTTTGACGACCCATATATCGCCTTCCCCATAGTGATAGCTAAGGTCACCATCCCCAGAATCAGTATATGCACTAAAAATATAGCCATCCTCCAATTCCTCAACCGTTATTATTACATCATGATTACTTCCGCCATAGCATCGTTGCCACTCGATGTTGCGGTCTTTGTCGAGCTTTACCAATACTGCCTCTGCAAGATCGTGATACGCATCGCATCTAAGATTCCCCTGTGTGCCTTCGCTTACCCAGCAGCCACCACTACACAAATATCCACCATCGCTGGTTTGAGTCACACCATAACCATCGTCAATAAAGTTGGTTCCGATGGTGTAGTCCCATTCTATTTCGCCCTCATTGCTGAGCTTAATCATCCAGATGTCCCATGCTCCATAGGCCACACTTATATCTCCATCGTGGGATGCGGTTCTGCCATAAGCCAGCACCCCATCATCATCAGTTAGTATGGCGTACCATTGCTGATCGGTAGCGTTGCCTCCAACAATACGATCCCACATTATATTACCCAGGCTGTCTATCTTAACGATCCAGGTACTTGACGATCCGGGATAGGGATTATAACTTATATCACCATCCGTTGAACTGGACATGCCCGTCAATAAAAAATTATCCTCACTATCCCTAAATATTCTTTGAAAATTGTCACTAGATGTTCCTCCATAACATCTTTCCCATAAGATATTGCCCTGTAAATCAAGTTTTAAAAGCCAGGCATCGATGGCCCCATGGTTGCCTGAGTTAACGTCACCATCGTTAGATTCTGTGTAACCAGCAACCATATAACCATCATCTATTTTAATTATATCAAATGCGTCATCATCGTCGGTTCCTCCGATGCACTGATTCCACAAAATAGTAAAAGGTTGCGAATATAAAGGGCTTAATAAAAAAATATAAAACACAAGTATTACAATTCTTTTCATTATAGTATTGGTTTTTAAAACAGGGAGGATAAACTGCTTATCCTCCCTGATGATAGTTAATGAGAAACAATTATTTTTCCGTTTTTAGAAAACCCATCAACTGTAAACGTGTAAAAGTAAACTCCTGGTTTTATCTTGCGGGTGTCCCAAATCTGATTACCCTGCGTGGCATTTATGGTAAACCTCTGAACTAAGTTGCCGGTAACATCAGATATTATAATTTCGCCTTTGGAATCCATGTCCGGCAAAGTATAGATAAAATTTGTCCAATCGCCTGCGGGGTTTGGATTTACTTCAATACTTCCGCCTATTATTTGCTGTAAAGTTCTTGTGTTATATACACTGCCACTTTTAAATCCATTGTTGCTTTCAGCAGAGATGCAATCGCAGAAATGATAACCGTAGTTCGATTCCAGTAAACCTATTGCCATTGCTGCGGCTGTTCCTTTGCTATTTTCAGCAATTCCCACCAGACTGTTCACCTCGGTACTATCCAGGTCAGTGAGCGGTTTTCCCTGCTGAGTCATCTGTACCTGAAGGTTCAGCAAATTCATATACATGGTATGTTCAGCCATCGAAGGGGCATCGTAATTATGCAGGTCAGGCAGCATAGCTGCCAGTGCCAGTGCTTCCTGATGGTTTCCCACCTGAAGGTAAGTAGCTATGATTTGTTCATTGGCTCTTTGGCCGCCAATATTGCTGAGCCAGGTGCGTAGTGCTGCCATATCTGTGATGGAGTCGTTAAGCATACTGCGAACAATGTCATTGGCGGCGCGTGTTTTGCTTTGGTTAAGTGCACTTATCTGCTGCTCAAGTACAGTGCGGTAAGTAATTCCACCAGCTACCTGTTCAAGAATATCGATCATATACTCAGGCAAGGGGTTTTCCTTGTCTTCTAAGTATTTAAGCAGCTCGTCATTGCTAAGTTCATCGGGGTTGGCGGCCATGATTTCGAAGAGGATACTTTCGGGCAAAACCTCTGTTTTGTCGGCAGCCGTCTTTAGCACTTCGGCGCTCAGGTGGGGCGATTTGCCCAGCAGCTCTGCACGCAGTTCCCAGGTATCATCGGGCCAGGCGGTTTCCACTTCTAATGTTTTCATTGCGATTTTTGTTTGGTGAATAAATTATTTATTTCAGATCATGATCTTACAATTTTTAATTGAGTGCGGCAAACTTACAAATTATGTTTGGTATTCAAAGAAAATGTTGTAAGGGGGGGGGGGCTGTTTTAAGGAAATTTAACGTTCATTAACATGCCTGGTTTTTATGTTAATCAACTTTAAAAAGCCGGACTGACTTAGTGCTGTTGTTTTTTTTAATATTTTTGCCTTCTCGAAATTTTTAGTGAACTATACAAAATAATAAAACGATAGATTATGGCTGATTTAAAAACGACGTACTTAGGATTAAATCTTAAAAACCCGCTGGTGGTGGGCGCGTGCAACCTGGTAACCGATGCAGATGCCCTGCAGCAAATCGAAGATGCCGGCGCGGCAGCAATTGTTTACAAATCCTTGTTTGAGGAGCAAATACAACTGGAGCGTGCCCAACTGGACGAAGGCTTAGAAGAATACGACGAGCGACATGCCGAAATGATAAGCCTGTTTCCGAAAATTGAACATGCCGGTCCCGAGGAGCATTTGCTCAACCTGTCGAAGGTGGTGGATAAAATGGACATCCCGGTTATAGGCAGCCTCAACTGCGTGTACGATGTTACCTGGGGCGAGTATGCCAAAAAACTGGAAGAAGCCGGCGTTGCCGCACTCGAACTTAACTTTTATGCCAACCCGCAGGACTTTGCCAAGCCCGGAAAAGAGATTGTGGAGCAGCAACTGGCCATCCTCAAAAAGGTAAAGCAAACGGTTAAAATTCCTATCAGCGTTAAGCTCAGCCCCTTTTACACCAATATCCTGCGGGTAATTACCGAAATGGATAAGGTGGGTGTGGATGGCTTTGTGCTTTTCAACCGGGTTTTTCAGCCCGATGTAGATATCAATAGCGAAGAACTGGTTTTCCCCTGGTTTCTCAGCCACGAAGGCGATTATCGTCTGGCTTTGCGTTATGCCGGTCTGCTTCACGGACAAATTAATGGCGACATTGCCGCTAATACCGGCATATTGACGGGCAAGGATGCCATTCAGGTTATGCTTGCCGGTGCCGATGTGGTGCAGGTGGTAAGTACTTTGTACAAAAACGGCATTGGCCAGCTTAAAAATATCCTCAGCGATATGAATACCTGGATGGACAAAAAATCGTATGCCAACATTGATGCTTTTAAAGGTAAGCTGTCGAAGCAAAATATCAACGATCCTTTTGCCTACAAGCGTTCGCAGTATGTTGACATATTGATGAAGGCCGATGAGATATTCAAAAAATATCCGATGCGTTAGACGAATATTGAGAATAAACAAGTGTAGCAAAATAAAAGCCGTCTGGAAATCTTTCCAGGCGGCTTTGTTTTTTGTGGGAATCCAAGTTAAAGAATCCCGGCATTTTTTAGTATTTGACGGAGTTGGGGTTGCAGGTGAACCTGCTTTCTGAAAACTTCCTTCATTGCTTCATTTTCTTTTTTCAATTTTTCCACATCGTCAATCACTGGTTTAATCATGGTTCTTCTGTCCCACAATACGAATCCGACAAGGAAGAGCATAAAGCTGAACAAAATTCCAAAGCCCCAGTAGAGAAAAGTTTTTTGGTCGTCCAAGTGCCGTTCGATATTTTCAAATCGTGCATCTATCGAACGCATATTCGTGTTCATCTCGTTTCGCAAGCCCAGCATTTCGTTTCTTAAACTACCCATTTCATTTCTTAAACTACCCATTTCGTTACGTATGCTTTCAACATCTGATTTCAGTTGTATCATTCTATCCCGGTCAGCAAGCGTGTAGGGAACTTCCTGCGTTTGCGATAGTAGTACTGTGGAAAGAAAAACGAATGCTATGATGAATAATGTGCGATGCATTTTACAAAAATGTTGATTGCAAATGTACGCAATAATTTATAAATGTAAAAACAATGAACCTTTAAAAAAAATCATTAAGCAGAAACTTGTGGGGGATTTTGCTGAGAACTATCAAAATCCTTGCATCAATGGCTATGTTATTATTTAGCATGATAAAAAATTAGCATTCCTAAGATGATACTGATTTTGTCTAAAAGTTAGATAATGAAAGGTTTACTATCTCTGTTTTTGAAAACGAAAATTCCGATTCCCCTTTTTTAAAATCTGCCGTGCAACCTTTACCCCTTATTTTTATCTTAGGTGCATTACATCAGAACATAATTTTGTGTTTTTTTGCACTCATGTTCTGTTCCCCTTCAAACTACTAAACACGTTTTTTATACTAACTTAACTATACTATGCAACACAAGTTCTTTACTCTTTTAATGCTCGCCTTAATGCTTACTTTGGGAATTAAGGCGCAATGGATTTCGATAGACCCGCAAAGTGCAGCCGGCACCGACCAAAAGGTTAGCGTGCTGAAAGATACCGAAAACGAGACCGTAATCCGGGTTGATCTCAGCGGTTTCATGCTTAAGGATTTAATACAGAATGGCCAAACGTTTCAGACAGCCGACCTGCTTACCGATATTTTTACCACCCAGGTGGGCTTTCCCGAGTTGCCGCAAATTGCCAAAATTTTGGCTGTGCCCGATCAGGCAGGGCTAAGTGTTGAAATTGTAGAAACCGGGCAGATGCGCACCTTTAGCAATATCAATATTCCTGCGGCTCGCGAAAGCTGGTGGGAGGGTGCCAAGGAACCCGCTTACACCAATAATGGCGAAGCCTACAAAACTGATGCGTTTTACCCCGCCGAATACGCATCGCTGGATGAGCCTTCGGTATTTCGCGATTTTCGTATTGCCAGGCTTTCGGTTTACCCCATGCGTTACAATCCTGCCACTAAAGAATTGCAGGTAGTTTCGTCCGTTACCGTAAAGATTAGCTACGGCAAGGGTGAGGTGATAAATCCTAAAACATCGCCCCGCCGACCTATTGTTCCCTCCTATGGCAAAATATACGCAGGTGCAATTTTTAATTACAAGGAAGTACTCAATCGGGTTTACGATGGCCGCGAAGAAGGGCACGACCTGATGCTGTGCATTATGCCCGATGAGTTTGTGGAAAGCTTTCAGGTGTATGCTGATTGGAATCGCCAAACCGGCACCGATATTCACATCACCTCCTTTAGTGATATCGGAGCCAATAGCAGCAACCCGGATATTATCAAAAACCACATCACCGATGCCTATTTCAACTGGAGTACTATTCCTACTTATGTTTTAATTGTAGGAGATGATGGCGTTTTCCCAAAGAAAATTATTTCTTATCCCGATTACTCCTTTCCTTACGACAATTACTTCGTAAATGTGGAGGGTGGCGACCACTTCCCCGAAATGATGATTGGCCGTTTTACCAACCAGGGTGATTACCGTATGCGGGTGATGATTAACAAGTACCAGCTCTACGAACAGTTTCCCTACACCGAGGAAACCGATTGGTTTAAAAAGGCCGTTTGCTGCTCCAACAACGCCTACGAATCGCAAGTGGAAACCAAGCGTTTTGCTTATGAATGTATGACCGAAGATGGTGGCTTTAGCCACGTTGACACGTTAATGAGCGATGGCAATGGCTGGAATTGTTCTATGGATGTTGATGATATCATTAATGCTATCGAAGATGGCCGCAGCTATTTAAATTATCGTGGCGAGGGCTGGAATCACGGATGGTATGCGAGCTGCTACGATTTCTACTCCGATCATGTGGGCAATATCCAAAACGGACAAAAGTTTACCTTCGTTACCAGCATCGGTTGTGGTGTGGCTATGTTTGATGCCAGCGGTGGCAATTGCTTTGGCGAAGAGTGGATTCAGATGGGGACGATCGGCGAGCCACGCGGTGGTATTGCCTTTATCGGGCCTACTTCCAATACGCATACTACTTATAACAACCGGATTGATAAGGGAATTTATACCGGGATGTTTCGTGAAGGATTGGATACCCCGGGACAAGCCCTCGAACGTGGTAAATTGTATATGTACAATGTATTTGGCACCGATCCTTATGTAGCTTATCACTACAATGTATTTCATGTTTTGGGCGACCCGAGTCTGCATATTTGGAAAGATGTTCCTCTGGAAGTAAATGTGGATCATGTAGATGTAATCCCGGTAGGTAATAATCAATTGGAAATAACAGTGAATTTTGCTGCATCAGGCCTGCCTGCCGACAGTGCCATGGTGATTGTTACCAACAATGAGATATTTGCCAAGGCCTGGTGCGATGTCAATGGAGTAGCTTTGATCGATATAATACCTTCGGTTGAGGATACCCTTGTGGTTACCGTGCGCGGTGGCAATGTTTATCCCCACCAAAGCATCATCGAAATTATTCAACCTGATGAGTTGGTAGAGCCTGAAGGCTTACCCGAAATGGTGGATATGAATGGCAACAACGATGGTTTGCTCAATCCTGCCGAAGATTGCCAAGTGGCATATACCCTGAAAAATTGGGGCGATTTGGTGGTAAATAATGTACAGGCTACCCTTACTTGCACTGATCCAATGGTGGAGATAGTGAATGGAGGCCCTGTGAATTATGGCAGTTTGCAACCCGGTGGAGAACTTATTGGCGATCCCTTCATGTTTCATGTAGATGCGCTTTGTCCGATAGACCATATTATCACCCTGACGCTAAACGTAAGTAGTTCGCTTAGCTCATGGGAGTACAATGCTGCCACCAAGGTAATGGGCTGCCATTTGAACTTCGACAATTATATGGTCGGCGATGAGGGATCTTCAAACATGAATTACCGCATGGATCCGGGCGAAACTGTAAGGCTGTTTTTGTCGGTGGTGAATAATGGTGATGACCTGGCACCCAATGTTTCAGGCTTGCTTTCCAGTAGCGATCCTTATATTACTATCACCGATGAAACCGCCACCTTTGGCACCCTCGAAATCGATGGCCAGGCCATTAATACCGATGATTATTTTGAGCTAACTATTGATGCAGCATGTCCCTCAGCTTACATGGCTGAATTTAGTCTGAACCTTTTTACCGAAGATGGTTTCTATCCTTATCAAATCGACATCGTGCATCAGTTTCCCATTGCCTTGCCAGTGCCCACTGATTATACCGGCCCGGATGCTTATGGTTACTATGCCTATTCGAGCAACGATGCCTTTTACGATCAGATACCCGAATACGATTGGATGGAAGTGAGCGGAGTAGGCGAGATGCTCAACATGTTTGGTGAAACCGATTATACCGAAACGGTGGATCTTCCCTTTAGTTTTAAATATTATGGTTTTGACTATGATAAACTTCGCATAAGTACCGATGGCTGGATAGCCTTTGGCAATGGTGTGCAAACCGCTCCGATGAATTATTCGTTGCCGCACAACGATAACGTAAGTAATATGGTGGCTGTTTTTTGGGATGATTTGTACGACACCCAGTTTGCCGATGGTCATATTTTTTATCATTATGATATGGATAATCATCGCTTCATTGTAGAGTGGGATAGCATTACCCACAACAATGCCGGTCCTGAGCCGATTCGCGAAGAGTTTCAGGCCATCCTCCTCGATCCTGACCATTACCAAACCCTTACCGGCGATGGTGAAATTATTATGCAGTATCGCAAAATGGAAGATATGTCAGGCAATACCATTGGTATCGAAAATCAAAGCCAGGACATTGGTTTGCAATATGTGTATAATCAAAATTACAATCCCACTGCAACCACCATTACCAATGGTATTGCTGTAAAATTTACTACCGAGGCTCCCTTTGTTTCCTCCATCGTGTCGATTGATGATTACAGTACAGGCTTTAATAATAATTCTGGTTTATTGCATTCTACCCCCAATCCCTTTGCAGGAAGTACGTTAATCGGCTATACTTTGCCTAAGGATGCTCAGGTGGTGCTCGAAGTGTATAATATTCGTGGCGAACGTGTGGGGCAATTACTGGATGCACTCCAGGTTGCCGGAAAACATGAGATAAGCTGGAATGGACAGAATACAGCCAGACAGGATTTACCTGAAGGCGTTTATTTTGTTCGCATCCAAACGCCCGACTTTGCACAAACCATGAAAATGATAAAGCTGAATTAATCACGACTGAAAGCCGCGGTGTATGTACAGCTTTTATATTTTACTTAGTATTATCATTATTGCTATTGTTGCTGGTCTGGTGGAATATGCCCGCCATCAGCGGAGGTTGCAATCCATCGGGATTCGCATTCATATCAATGGCACACGCGGTAAGTCGAGCGTTACACGTTTGATTGGTGCCGGCCTGCGTGCCGGAGGCATTAGCAATATAACCAAAGTTACCGGCACTTTTCCGCGCCTTATTCTCGAAGATGGTACCGAAACCTACATCCATCGAAAATCCTCGGCCAATATTATCGAGCAACTTTCGATTGTGAAGTTTGCTGCGCAAAGGCGTGTTGACGCGCTTGTGATGGAATGTATGGCCTTGCAGCCACAATACCAAACCATTACCGAAAAGCACATGATCCGCTCTAATATCAATGCCATGACCAATGTGCGCCTCGACCATACTGATGTGATGGGGCATACCCTGGCCGAGATTGCGATAACGCTGGGGCGCACCATTCCGCGAAAGGCTGATTTTTTTACCGCCGAAGCTATTATTCCCGATCAACTGCGCCAAATTGCCGACAGGCGGAATACACGTTTTCATTTTGCCGATGGACAAACGGTATCGGATGAGGAGATGCAGGGCTTTAGCTATATCGAGCATCGCGACAATGTGGCACTTTCCCTCGCAATATGCCAACATGCCGGCATCGACCGCGAAACCGCTCTTGTGGGAATGTACCAGGCCATCCCCGATGCGGGTGCCTTAAAGGCTTTCAGGGTAAAATCGTATAGCAAGCAAATGGTGTTTTATAACGCCTTCGCTGCCAATGATCCCGATTCTACCCTGATGATATGGAATATTATAAAAAATGAGGCGGGTATGGAAGGTACTCGGGTGATTTTGCTCAACACACGCCAGGATCGCCTCGACCGCGCCCGCCAACTGGCCGAGCTGGCCGGGAGGAAGCTGGTGAATGATGCGGATTATCTGGTGCTTATTGGCCAGTCAACCGAGGTGGTTTCGGGAATGGCTTCGGGCTATGGTTTCCCGCATCGCAAGATTATTAGCCTGGGCTACGTTACCCCTGAAAAGGTTTTTGAGAAGATGCTCACCATTACACGGGAGAAATCCACGATTGTGGCCATTGGAAATATGGGCGGAATAGGTGCTGATACGGCTGAATATTTTGAAAACAGAAGTTTATAAAAAAAAATGATTGAACTCGCTATTACTTTAGGACTCATCTTTAGCCTGCTCTCCTACGAGGTGTTTGGGCTGGCTGCTGGCGGTATTGTGGTGCCGGGCTACATTGCCCTGCATTTAGCCCACCCCGACCGGCTTATCGGAATTCTGGCCGTGAGCCTGGTAACCTTCCTTATTATTAAGGTGCTGGGCAACTATACTTTTTTGTATGGCCGCCGCCAAATGGTGCTGGCCTTGCTTATTGGTGCCCTGCTGGCCAACTTTTCACGCTACTTTTTGTCGGTGGATATTTCGGGTACTACCATGGAATTGCAGGCCGTAGGCTGGGTTATACCCGGACTGATTGCACACTGGTTTAGTAAGCAAGGCGTATTCAAAACCATCAGCGTGCTTTTTGTGTCCTCGGTTTTGGTGCGGTTGATTTTGATATTATTTTTTGCAGGTGCCTTGCTGCCTTAACATCAAAAAAAGAAAATGAATGTATAATTTTAGAGCAAAATCCAATATTGTCTTAGGCCTCTTATCCTTATTAGCCCTTATGGCTTTTATTGCCGTAGAGAATGGGAAGGTTAATGCCCGCCAGGAATATTACAACGAAAAGCTGGCTGCCGCCGAATTGTCGCAGCGTGCCTCTGAGTACCTCCGCAGTCACCGTTTGGAAAAGGGTGTGTTTATCGATGTAATCAACGATCCAAACCAAACCGCCCTGATTGGGCAAAAATATACGATGATAACCACCGACCGTGGCGATATCGAAGCTAAGCTATCTTCGACCAATCCCAACTTCGCTGCCGTAATTGTGCAACTACTCAAAGAAGCCGGACTGCGTGAGGGTGAAACCGTGGCAGTGGCCTTTTCGGGGTCTTTTCCGGGAATCAATATCTCGGTGCTTTCGGCATTGGAAGTTTTAAAATTGAAACCCATTGTTATCACCTCTGTTGGTGCATCCAATTACGGTGCTAACGATCCCTACTTTACCTGGCTCGATATGGAGCGTTTACTCAATGAGGGTGGCATTTTAAGTAATCGCTCGTTAGCAGCTTCAATGGGAGGAGGCTACGATGTGGGTCGTGGACTTAGTCCCATGGGTCGCGATTTAATCATAGAGGCCATCCACCGCAACAAGGTTGAATACATCGACAAGGAGCATTTGGAAGAAGGTATCCAACGACGGATGGAGATTTACGATGAACAAAGCAAGGGGCGCAAAATCAAAGCTTACATCAATGTTGGCGGCGGGATTGCCAGCCTGGGAAACACCGTGAATGGCGAAATTATCGAACCCGGGCTTACCGAATATCTGCCCATGCGCAACTATCCCGTAAAGGGAACCATAATTCAGATGGGGCAAAACGGTGTTCCCATTATTCACATGCTTAATATTGCGCAACTGCTGGCCGAATATGGCTTGCCTAATAGTCCGGTGCCATTGCCCGAACCCGGCGAGGGCGGCGTTTTTGTGCGCGAAAAATACAGCCTTACCATCACAGGCATTGCTACCTTTATCCTTGTGCTGGTAATTATTCTGGTTTATCTGGGCGAGCAAAAGTATCATCGTCTGGGTACCGATGTAGTGCCGCTCACGCAAAATCAAAATCAAAGGGAAGAAAAAGAACAAACCGTGAATGTACTGGATTTGTAATTTTTAGCTATCCAAACTAAATTAGTATTGAAAAATATAAAAACTACATGAGATATGAAGAATAAACATTTACTTTTCATTTTGATTCTTTTTACGGTAAACGGACTTTTTGCTCAAGATGCAAAAAAGTCAAAATATTTGAAACCAACGCAGTACAAAGAAAGCATTAAGACCAGCGTATCGGATAAGGTGCGCAGTTATTATTCGCTGGATGCTGATGAGGCCACGTTGGTTTCGCATAGCGGCCCGGGAATTATCAGGGTGCTTACCCGTGCCTGTTTTGCTCCGGGTGCTGGCGACGAACTTTCATATACTATCACTTATGTGGTGGATGGGGGCGAAGCGCGCACGGTTTCTATTAGCGATGCTGAACGCTCGAAAAAGGCAACTTACCTTGATGGCACACGCGGTGTTCCGGGGCAGCTCCAGGATTTTGAGATTAAGTTGGGAAGGGGCGATCATAGCATTCGTTTTTTGCTCTCGAGCGGCGAGATAGCCGTAGCTGCCCGCTACAAGTTTATCCCCGTAAAGAAAAAAAATATCGACTGGATATCTTATTGCCCGGCTCAACCTTCAGAACCTGTTGATCTTATTTCGCGCGAATCGATTTACAATTATTACCGTTTTTCGGAGGAAAATCCGCTTCGTATCGAAATAATAGGCCCAACGCAGCTGCGCATATTTACACGCCTGGAGCATCGCTACGAAATGAGTGGGCGGGCGCATTACCGGGTGCAGATAACCGAAAACGAGGAGGTGATCAATACTTTTAGGCTAAGCAGCGTGCGCTCCGAAATAACTTTTTATACCCACGACCACGAGCTGGTGCCGGGCAAGGCTTCAGAATTTGTTATTCAGGTACCCGAAGGCAAGCACGTTTACGAAATTATGCCCCTGGATAAAGATAAAAACACCGTGCTGGGGCGACTGCTGATACCTGAAGCGGATGTAAAACTGGGTAATTGAGAGGCTGTAAAATGAGAAAACGAAGTTTAATAAAAACGAAGTACCTGAGCACCGCCCTGGTGCTGCTCGTGCTTTTTCTTTTTGTAGCTCCTCACGGCTATGCCCAAAAAAAGAGCAAGAAGTCCAAACCTGAATTTGAACTGGACTTTAGCCTTGCCAGCTTTTACGATGATAACATTTTGAAGTATTCTGATAAATACCTCGATCGTTTTATCAACAACGAAGACCCAGGGCGTTTTCACATCGATACCTACGATGATTTGATTATAAATCCCTCGCTTTCGGCATCGGTGGCATTGGATATTTTTGGAAAACACAGCTCCGAATTTGATGTCTCGGCCAGTTACAGCCAATATCTTAAAAATGACATTAAATCCTGGAGTTCTTTTGGCATCGGTTACCGCCAGTACTTTTCCAAAAAACTGAGTGTGAAAATATTCTACGATTACATCCCCGAGTTTTATGTCCGGCATTTTCGCGACGACGACTGGACGGATGTTTATGGTTTTACCGATGATACCTACACGCCTTATGTTTTCGCCAAAGATAATTACGGTATCTGGGGGCAATACACATTTTTTAAAAACACCCAGGTCAGGCTTTATTATTACTATTCAAAGTATTATCACAATAAGCATTATACCGAATACGACAGCGACAACAGCCTTTATCGCATCAAAATATACCAGCCACTATTCAAAAATCTAACCCTGGAGGCCACCTATCAGTTTGTTACCTCCGATGCAAAGGGCTACGATGAAGCTGGCGAAAATAAAGAGACTTCCGATGACGGCGATGCTACCTACGATGAAGATGGTTTTATTGCGGGCTTAGTATGGAAAATGCCCCGTGTTTTCGATCGCTATAATACCCTGGAATTGGAAACCGTGATTTACAATCGCTATTATCAAACCGATAAACCGGTAAACGTGGATAAGCTGCACGCCGGACGTGTGGATAACAACCTGCGCTTTTATCTGACGTATTATCTGAGCGTTTCTCGCGCCTTTAAATTCAAGGCATTTTACCGTTGGTACAAGCGCGATTCGGGGACGACTTCGGATATTAATAACGAATTTGTAAAAGACGAAAAAGATTACCGACAAAATCATGTGGGCATCGAGTTGATTTATAAATTAGATTTTTAATCAGTATTAAATCAAGAAATAAAATAAAATTAGAAAACTATAAATTATGAAGATCAATAAATTGTTTGTTTTGATATTGATAGGGTTTGGACTACTGGCGGGCTGTGGAAAGCCCAAGAATCCTGAGACCATCGAACCGATAACCGAACCCGATGGCGGCTACAAGATAGTTGCAAAACTCGGTACTTCGGCTAGTGCGCAGGATGTGGTTAAACGTGGCGACCTGCTTTATATGGCGCAAGGTGAGGGCGGCCTGCTTATCGTAGATGTGAGTGATCCCACAAACCCAACGGTGGTTAACGAGATTACCGAAGGTGTGCGCGGTTATTCGGCTAAGATCGATTTTCGCGACAGCATTGTTTATCTGGCCGCCGGTTCCTATGGAATCTCGGTGGTTGATGTTAGCGATCCCATGAACCCTGATATTAATGGCTGGTATGTAAATTTGGTGAAACCGGCAAAGAACCTGCATATCCTGGGCGATTTTCTTTTTACAGCTATCAGCGAGAAAGGAATTCAGCTTGTTTATGTTAAAAAGAATCTTTCGCTGCCTGCTACCCGTGGCGACGTTATCACCGAAGGCTATGCCAACGGGGTAACTACTTCGCCTGACAGCACTACCATGTTTGTGGCCTGTGGCGAAATGGGCTTATCGGTTTACGATATCTCCGATTTTCAGGAAGGCTGGGGTATTTTCCCCCGTTTGGGCTGGTGCGATACCCCCGGTTATGCCGAAACCGTGGTGGTGAACGATCAACAATCGTTGGCGTTTTTGGCCTGTGGCACCGAAGGTCTTCATATTATCGATTATGCCGATACGGCCAATATCCATCGCGTTGGGAACTTTGCTACCGAAGGTTTTGCTAAGGAATTGATCTATGAAAATCAGAAAATATTTATTACTACCGGCCTGCGTGGCCTACAAATTATTGATGTGGCCAATGTTGCTGCCCCCAAAATTATTGGCGTAGTGCCTACCGAAAACGCTCGTGGTTTTGATATGGACGAAGACTACATTTACATAGCCGATGAGGTAGAAGGTCTGGTGGTTATTTCACGACCAAATTAATAGTCATTTATTGTAATTGGTAGTAATTTGCGCTTCGCGCGTAATTTGGTGTAATTGATAGTAATTGTCATGTTGTGTGTGTCGGCTTCCCCTAAAGGGGATTAAGGGGGCGCGTGGGGATTAATGGTAATTTGCGCTTCGCGCGTAATTGATAGTAATTTGTGGTAATTGATAGTAATTTGTGGTAATTGATTGTAATTTGTAGTAATTGGTTGTAATTGATAGTCAATATTGTTTTTTTGGAGATTGAGATAAATTACGCGAAGCCAATTACGCCCGCAGGGCAAATTACGCGCGAAGCGCAACTTACATCGAGCGCAGCGAGATAAATTACGGCGAAGCCAAATTACGCGCGAAGCGCAAATTACATCCGAGCGCAGCGAGGATAAATTACACCGAGCGCAGCGAGGTAAATGACACGTGAGCGCAGCGAGAAAAAATTATGGAAATAGGAAAAAAAAAGCGTTTTGAGTTTATCGACCAGTTTCGTGGTTTCATCGGTGTGCTGATGCTGCTGGGGCACAGTTCTTATTATTTTAATTCGGTGTGGCTTCAGCTCGACCCGCTCGACCCGCTTTTTCCTTCCCAGGCGCAGTTTATCCTAAGGTACGTTGGATACTTATGTGCTCCCGGCTTTCTGATGATGAACGGAGCTATGGTTTGGTGGTCTTACCACCGGCGTATCGAAAAAGGCCATCGCGATCGGGATGTGCGCTGGCACCTGATACAGCGCGGCTTGTTTTTGGTGCTGGTGCAAATGACCTGGGTTAATGCATCGTGGGGTGGTTTTGCCGAATTTAAACCCTGGCATCTGGGTATCATCGCTACCATTGGCATTTCTATGGTCTTGCTCACCTTCATCATTTCACTCCGCTGGAAATATCGTGTCCTGATTGCTGTGGCACTTCTTATCATTCATGCCATTGTTATCCAAATTCCCTACGATGGCGAAACAAGCTGGAAGCTGGTGCTGATGCAAACCTTTTTCGATTCGGGCAGTTTCAATAAATATCCCGTAATACCCTGGTTTGCCCTGGCGATTTTAGGCTCGGTGATGGCCAATGGCTGGCTTGAGATATGGAAAACCGATAAGCAACGAATCCTGATGGGTTTAGTCATTTCAGGGAGTGTTTTTGCCCTGGCAATATTTATCCGGCTGATGAGTGGCTTCGGAAACATTTTCCCCTTTTCCGAATTTGGGCATTATTCATTTTTCCTCGATCAAAAATATCCACCCAGCCTCTTTATCAATCTGTGGTCGTTTGCTGCGGTGGTATTGGGCGTTACCTTTTTTGTTGCTATCGGCCGCGTTGCACCAAAGCTGCTGGTAGTATTTAGTATCCCCGGCAAGGTACCCTTGTTTTTCTATGGCGTGCATCTGGCCATCTTTGGGATTTTTGTAAAACGCTTCGATTTCTTTTACCGCGAGGGCGGAGTTCTTACCACTTTGATAGGTCTTGGGGTAATGCTCGTGATTATGCTTCCCCTGTGCCGATGGTTTTATGGCGTTAAACGCAGGAGCAATAATTATTTTATTCAAATGATATAATCGCTGCCAATGAAAATCCAGGAATACAAGTCAAGGATATTACCCTTTTTGGTGCTGATGATGCTCTTCGCTTTTTTTGTAGCCTGTTCAGGTCGGCACGAGCCTGCATCCGTTTTGCAAGATGGTTCCCGCATTTTTGCTTTAGATAATGAAGTTGAAATTATCGATCAGATTCAGTTTTATAAATTCATCAGTCCGAAAAGTAAAATACCCTTGGGCTTCGACACCATCTTTACCCTTGAGGATAAGAATTACCTTCGTGTTTTGATTTCGCTAAAGGATAGCTTTGCCCACAAAAGTAACCCTGCCATGTTTCACCTCGACTGGATTGACCCTGATCAGCAATCCTTTTTTATGAAGCGCAGCGATTTACTCCCGGATTCGCTTGAGCCGGTTTTGGAAAGTTCGGTTTCGCTCTCCCCCGAAAAGCGTGTGCCCGGGAAACACCTGCTGCGTATTTATTACTTCCGCGAGTTGATTGCCGAAAAGGTTTTTACATTGCTATCTGCCGGAACAATCAATTACAAGCTGGCCGACCTTCTGCTTCCCGAAATCACTTTGTGCGAAAGTAAAAGCAGAAAGGGCGATTACAGAGGCGTGGATTCGGTGTTTGTCATTGGCGATAAAGAAAGGGTGCGTGCTTATGTGGATGTTGATAAGTTAAACACCTTGCAAGACCCGCTATTTATTTTTGAATTGTCCTGGACAGGGCCTGACGGTGAAAGTTTTTACACCAAGAATTTTGAAGTAGCTGCCAGCGATGAACCCGTTTCGTTGTACAGTTCCATTTCCATCCCCCCCGATAAGCGTGAGCCTGGTAGCTATGCACTCAGGTTTTATCTTTTTGATGAGCTGATTGCTACGAAAAGTTTTATCCTGAAATAATTTAGGTCTGCTGCAAAATTTAGAATAATATTTTATCGGTGCTCCAAATAAATTGCTTTTCTCAAGCCAGGCTATGGCAAGTACAGACGCGCTATTAGCGCGTCTCCGCCTGCGATTTATTGGTACACACAAATAACGATGAACGGATAACGATTATCCAACAACTCTTAATACCCAAACCTTTTCAAGGCCTGCTCACTATCGCGCCAGTCTTTATCCACTTTTACGGTAAGCTCGAGGAATACCTTTTTGTCCAGAAACGCCTCGATGTCTTTGCGGGCATCCGAGCCCATTTGTTTGATGGCTTTTCCGCCCTTACCCAGGATGATCATCTTTTGGGTTTCGCGGGCTACATAAATATAGGCGTTGATGCGGATAAGTTTTTCTTCTTCCTTAAATTGATCCACCACTACTTCTACCGAGTAGGGCACTTCTTTGCGATAGAGCAACAATATTTTTTCGCGGATAATTTCGGAAACAAAAAAGCGATAGCTCTTGTCGGTCAGTTCATCCTTGGGATAGTATGGCGGATGTTCGGGCAACTTGTCGAGGATGATATTCAGAATCCGTTGGATGTTGAAGCCGTGCAGTGCGGAGGCAGGAATGATTTCGGCATCGGGAAATTTCTCTTTCCAAAACATGAGTGCTGCCTCTACGTTTTTCTGATCGGTGCTATCTATTTTATTGATAATCACCAATAGTTTCTGATCCTTGGTCAAATCCAGTTTAAGGATGCGCTCATCAGCTTCTTTTTCGCCAATCTCCACCAGATACAGTAATACATCGGCATCGGTGAAGGCTTCGTCCACATGCTCCATCATCGACTGGTGCAATTTGTAGTGTGGTGAAAGAATCCCCGGGGTATCCGAAAAAACAATTTGATAGTCGTCACTGCTAACAATTCCTTTTATCCGGTGGCGTGTGGTCTGGGCTTTTTGGGTAATAGCCGAGAGTTTTTCGCCTACCAGGGCGTTCATGAGTGTTGATTTCCCTACGTTTGGTTTTCCTAAAATGCTGACAAAGCCTGCTTTATGTGCCATCAAAATATTTTTTTAAATTAATTTGCAAAGTAACAAAATTTTTATCTATTTTTGCAAACCCAAATTTGAAGGGGGACAATTTATTTGACATCTTGAAAGCATCATGCAGCAAAAACATAATGCTTTAAAAATACATTGCGGGGTGGAGTCCCGAAAAACCAGAAATCTTCGATTTCATAGTTTTTCGAGGATGCACGACCGAAGGTCGGCACTCGTTAGGGAGATAACCCTATTTTAAACGCACAAAATACATTGCGGGGTGGAGTCCCGAAAAACCAGAAATCTTCGATTTCATAGTTTTTCGAGGATGCACGACCGAAGGTCGGCACTCGTTAGGGAGATAACCCTATTTTAAACGCACAAAATACATT